>Ga0116227_10001986_pt1 | contig 46702 bp, 40 predicted proteins | sample S1TSphgellanicum_FD_89693 | JGI IMG/M metagenome (GOLD analysis project Ga0116227, IMG submission 89693) | Host-associated microbial communities from peat moss isolated from Minnesota, USA - S1T2_Fb - Sphagnum magellanicum MG | ecosystem: Host-associated > Plants > Peat moss > Unclassified... | reverse complement strand
GGTTTTGTTTTCTGTGACAGTTATTACTCGACGGGTGCATTATGCACCAAGTTCACACTAGTAGGTGGAATGGCAACAATAACCTGTGAGGTGGCAATTGGAATATTTCCCAATTCCATATAGACTTGGTGAATAGGTTGTCAAATTGTTTGCAAAAGATTGGGAAATTTGTTTCTTACAACATCTTTGTTTTTTTTTTGGACAAGGTCACCAAAGATTGATGAATTCATCAATTAACCTACAATGAATATTAAGAAGGTTAAACAATTGTTGTAGCAAAGTTGGATAAATTAGTTTCTGCAAAAAACATTTAACACTATTTTCATCTAGTTATATTGTCCCAAGTGTATTACATGCTTGTACATGGCATGTTCATTTGAATAATAAACATGTGAAATGGAAATTTGTACTCATATTTTTATTTTTTTCCATTGACACAAATTACTTGTTATATATGTATTTTCAATTGAACATAGATGTTCAAATCATTTGAACATTTTCCTTCTTCTTGTTTTCCATATGTTGGGCTAGTTGATATGCATTACTAAACCCATGAAGTAATGATTCATTATTCATAAATGGAGTGTGAATTATTTTGAATGTGTTTTGAATTGATAAAGTATGGTTGTGATGTTACAAAAGTGGTGCAAATTCAATCTTGTTATTATGATATTTCATCCATCATGTGTATATATCTAATACACATATGTGGTAATCAACTAAATGAATGTATATGGTTATCTCAGTTTTTATCATGTATCGATATTGACCTAAAACATAAACACTTGCAGTGGACTATGTTTAATTGATAGGATGACCATAAAAAAAAATGGCAATATGTTTGATGGAAAAAGACCTATCAAGGAATTAAGGTGTGTTTGACATGTGTTAGTGGAGGTAATAGCAAGGGTCAATGTGCAATGAAATAGAGGATAGAATGAAGAACAATAATTTGATGAAAATTAATCATATGAAAAGGGTAATGTACACAAACATCGTAGCAGACAATGTCTTCGAATGGGACTTAATTGATCCATTTCAACCTAAAGAAGTTTATCAACATTTGTTCATGGATTCAACTTAAACACATGTGACACCAATGGTGCAAGTGCTTATGGTGTTTTATGACATAAATTTGGTATTCAAGAATTCATGGTTGGGTGTACATGTGGATTGAATAGTAATTTGCCTATGGAACATATTCAAGAATTTGAAGTTCATGCATTGATGTTTCCTACAATTGGATTGCACCAATTAAACCAATGTGCACAATCAATTTGGAGGCTTGTTTGATAACCCATATTCAATGTAGTAATTTCATCCTAGTGCCAACAAGTTGACCTTTGACATTCATAAAATTGCATTTGAACACCATTCCATGCCAATTATACCAAATTGGATGGTACCCTAGGATGTTCAAATACCATAATAGATAGGAAGAAGCAAGAATGCACATGAGAATATATAGTGATGTGAGGAAATTTAAGCAAACACATGAACACCAACAAACATTTGTAATTGAGAAACGATTTCAATTGAAATGGAGTTCTTATTAAATGAATTTTGGCCAAATGTTGGATTAGATCATTTTGCAATTGAAAGTGCAAGTTTTCATTTTCCATATCTTTTGCGCTTCTTTTTGGGGTGGCACATTTTATGGCTCAGATTGTGGTACATTATTTTGTAGGTCATATTCAACTATCATGTCATGGAAGATGATACACACATACATAATATGTGTGATACTCATATTGTCCCATTGCCTCACCAAGTTTTGAATGCTTGCAAATTGAAACTACAAAATGACAAAACACCTTTCTACATCTTTTTGTACAACCTTTTGTTTAATGGCATGAAAAACACATTTTTCATCTTCAGGTGCATGAACAGTTTCACAAAACAAGACCAAGGAAAATAAATCTCAAATGTAAATGAATAGTACATGGGGTATAAATTTCTATTCACCTCAAAAAAGATTTCATTTGCAAGGCCGTTAAACATATCCACAATAATTGGAGAGCAATTTAGCACATTTAGGTTGTTATTTCCAAGTAACCCAAAATAAGTGTGCCATATCCATAAGCTTTGATCCACCTCCACCTTTAGAATGACTTATTTAGCCTTTTATTTTATCCTAACACCACCCTTGCCACCTTATATGACAAATTTTCCACTACAAATGCATGTATTCAATGCTCCCAAACATATTAGGGAAACATCATTGAAAATTAATCTAAAGATGTGCTCTATGTCCTCCCAAGCAGGTTGTGGGAAATAAACATTTTCAAAACATCCACAAATGGCCATTATAAATCTTTTTAGTGATTCCATAGTTATGTTTTCAACATTCCAACTATATTCATTTACAACATCAGTAGAAACCTCATAAGTTAACATCCGTAAAGCTATGGTGCATTTCTAAAGAGGAGAAAGGTCAAGGACACCAATGTAATTAAATTTTTCGACAAAATAGTTGTCAAAATCACATAATAAATCAACAATGTGCAAAAAAATTAACCTTGACATCTGAAACCTTTGCCAAAAATGCTCCTCATTATAAACATGGTTAGGGACAAAATAATCATGCCACAACCCCCTAAAAGCTTAACCCTTTTTACATCTTTTTTACCAATATTGGAAATTAAAAATTTTGGACTAGTTCCTGTTCATCAATGAATGGGATCACAAAATTAGTATGTGAATTCAAATTAATTCATACTCTTAAAAGCATTATAACAATATAGTGTGAGACTAAACAAGTGTTATTTGAAGGTGGGTCCAAAATTTCACTCACCAAAAAAATTCAAACATGACACTCACATATGTACCTTAATTAAATTAACACTCACCATGATAAGTTAAGTACTCATTCAACAAATTTAAAAACATAACCTTAAGGGTGATGGGTCAATGGTATAGCCTAAATTTGGTGTGGGAAATGGAAATTTAAGTTTGGTTAATTGGATGTGTAAAGTAACACCCAAGGAGTAGGGCATTCCCTAAGTAAGTACCATGCATTACTTTGCATAAAGGACTGGGATGATTTTATTTTCCAATTTTTTTCAACATGTGTTTCTTTTTTGGAAATAACATACCTTTTGAAAAATATAAATTCCTCTTGATAACATGCCCTTCATATACATTAAAAAGATCATGTCAATGTTTTATGAATTAAATTTTATACTTTCAACTTCAAAAACTAAAACATTGAAATTATAACCTTTTTAATATGAAGATTATACACATGAAATCTTAGCTACTACAATAAAGATGAGCATAAACTTGCCTAGAATTGGGACAAAAACCTTAACTTTGGGCAAAATGTGAAACTAGTTATTAAACTTGGCATGAAGTTGGTGCAAATGAAAAAACAAAACGGGGGTGAAACTCATAATTACACCAAAATTCGTGCATTTCCAAGTTTGGATGAGAAAGGTTATATGTCCACAAACTTCATGTAACAAAAATAATCTTGGAGAATTTTAGAAAGGTGTGGTTGCAACTTTTGGTTTCATTTGTTTGTTTCAAGATAGTTCCATGTGATAGAAGCAATGTCAAAGAGTTTCAAACAATGTTTGCATTAGTTTTAGGGTCTATTTCAAAAGAACTTCAAGTTATATTTCATGTTTTCAATGTTGGAAAGTTTCATAAAGTGGGTTGCAACTTTTATTCTCAAGTTTTGTTCCAAAAAAATGGTGTGAATAGGGGAGGAAAGAGAGGGCATGAAAAAAAGGGTAGAGCCTTTAGTGAGATTAAAAGTTTCAAAAACGATCACATGTTTGTTATGCCATCAATAGAAGGAGAGGAACATGCATTTGTTGCAAAAACATTCAAAGCTCAAAAGGTTGAGTGGTGGCATCAAAGTTTCACAAAAAAGGGCAGTTGTGGAACATGCATTGTGAAAAGAGGTGGCATGGAATAGAGGTCATCTACAAATGAAGATTTACCATTCTTTTTTCTCTCAAAATTATTATTTTTTGGCTTTGTTTTGCCATTGTTTTTTTTTTTTTTTTTGTATCTTTTTTTCCTTCCTTCTTTTTGTTTACCATGCATTTTAAAAATATATATATTCTTTATTTGGCACATTTTCCTTTGGCTAGTAATTTTTCTTTATTTTATTTTCTCTCCATTTGCCAAACTCTCTTTACTTCAATTGGTTTCTTGTTGTCTATCAATTTCATACCTTTCCCTTGTTTCAATTTTTCATTTTCTTTCCTTTCATTATTAATTTTTCTCAATTTCTACTTGTTTTTATTTGTTTTTCCTTTTTTTTTTCATTTTCTCTGTCTACCACTCCTTCCCTCTCCCTTGCCTCTTTAGCATTTTTTCATACATGCTAATCTCTTGGGTGCAATCACATTAACACATACCACAACAAGTGTAACTAGTGTTTAATGTTCCATGTTATTGAAAATCTAATTTAATTTTGTGTTGAAATTGGAGGATTTATTTTTATGATAACATTCATAATATATCGTGGAAACTTTTAAATAAATTTGAAAGTAATCAAATGAATAAAAAAATGAAAAACCACTAATTAAATTTTGTAACCAATGTTTTTAAATAATAAAAAGACATGTTTAATAACTTGAATTTTTTTCTAGATGACATATTTTGACAAATTTTTAATGCAAGGCTTATCAAAGTACTATAAATAAAATTATTATGATTTAAAAAATATTTTCAAAGATATTTTCAAGAATATTTAAGAATATTCTAAAAATATTTCCCCAAAAGCAATCACAAAAGCAATCAAAAAGCATGCGGGTGTGGTTCATGTTATCCCATTTGCACCCTCCTATCTTTCTACATGTTTGCCATTTTCTTCTTTTATTTGTATATTATTTTCATATTTTTCTTTCCTCTCAATTTTGCCTCTATGTGCCATTTTTTTGTGTGTTTTCTCTACCTACTCTCTCTCCTTCTTTCATTTGTTTTGTTTTAAAATTTCTTTCTTTTTGTCAATCACCCTTTTTGTCATCATGTGTTTCCCTTGATGGTGCTTGCTTAAAGGTATGGCAAGGTTTAATTTGGACCCATTGCGTTTAACAAGAGAGTGAGTGTGGGGTGGTGGGCACTAATATAAACCAAAGGATTATCAAAAAGAGAATGCTTCAAGGTGCATGGTGAAATTCCTACACTTTAATTGCATGGCAACCTCTTATAATCATTGGTCACAACATGCATGTTGTATGTAATGAAGACAATGAAAATCTAACATAATGAACTCCTAATGCAATGTGGAAAATAATGTACCAAGATTACAAGTTAAAATCCTTAGATTCCAAATTTTTAATAGGAGATAATCAAAGACAAATTACAAAATACATGGTCAAGAATTTAATACAAGACATTAATTTCCTATAGTTGGGAACCTAGTTCAATTTGAACACAATTCAAAAACAATTTGTGTTTGGGGGTTTATCCCCATGGTGTGGCTCTATATTCTCATTTTTGGTGTTTTTAAATTTTAGAGCACAAAAAAAAAACATGATTGTTGTTTTATGATTTTGGTTATCTGTTTTGAACTTGGATTCTTGTAGGGTGCAAGTGTATATGACTAAGAATGAGGTGTTAGCATGGCCATTACTTAAGATCAATTTGTTTGGTTGGAAAATTTGATCACAATTCAAAAATTGGAAGAAAAGAAGGCAAAGACACTACGTTGCACAAGTTTAGTTGCACACATCTAGGATTAAATCTTTATTTGGGATTCTTTTGTGGAGCTAAAGATTTGTCAATTCCACTAATGTTCCCCATGATGCACGTGTGTTGGGGGCAAAACACCATTAGTAAAAATTGGTCAAAATGTAACCACTCTCTTTGCAACTACATGCGATTATTAGTTATTTGCAACTACATTTGGACATTTTTACAACTATTTCTTGTGTTGGTCATATTTGCAATTATAGTGCAACTAGTTTGCAATTATTTTGGTGTTCATCCTTCCATGTGAACAACATTTAGTTTAGTTTTCATCGAAGAAAAACAATTTATGTCCCATTAGTTGCAAATGTGACCAATTTAGTTGCAACCTTATGAGTATATATGTGTATTTTGTGAATTCTAAAATATATAGTTGAGTGTATTAGGATTTATAAATGTATTTTGAATGTATACAAACAACCATATTAGATGTGTATTCAAATATTATTATTAACATAAATAGCCTCGATATTATGGTTACAATAAATGGTATATATATATTCAGTATATCAAAATTAAATGTTAGATATTTGTTAAATATATTATGCCCATATTACAAATTTATCCAAACCATTTATTATATTTCTTAAAATTATTACAAATGAAAATTATTATTATTATTATTATATGTATTAATTACATGTAATAAAAAAATAAATTTCAATATTATCTTTAACTAAATTTTTTAAAAAAAAATCTTGTTACATAATGATCACAATGATGATGATGATATTATATTGATAAGAAAAATAATTCTATAATTACTGAAGTAATTATTAAAATTCTAATATATTATTACATTATTATTAAATTCTTTTCAAATGACTAATGTACTTATTACGAATTAACTTTTATTTAATAAAAAATGAAACTTTAATCATGATAAATCATAATAGTTCTAACAAGTGACATATAATAATAATAATAATAATAATAAAAAAATAGCTAGCTTAGGCTAGCGAAAATTACATTATTGTTAATATTATTATAAGTAATCAATTATGAATTATTACTAGATTAATATAATAATTACTAGGAAATATAAATATATAGTTTAGAGTTTTTATATTTCAAATTTATAGTTGATATTTATTAATTATTAATAATAAATTATTATAATCATTTACTGATATATATTATTTTCAGTTCTATTATTTTATTATTTTATAATAATTACTATATTAGTTAGAATGGAAATCTAGTAAATTATTATACAAATGCAGAAATTATCTTCAAAGGAAAAATATACTTATTAAAAGTGTAAAATATTTAATTAATAATTAATAATTGAATCAATGTTATTGTTACTATTAAGTATTTATATATATATATTTATTATTAAATATATAAATGAATAATAATTGGAATAATTATAATAAAAATGGTTAACCTAGGCTAGGTTTTAATTATATTATTAGATTAAAAAACCTAGTACTCAATATTTATAGTTAATAATTATTAAATACGGAATATTTCAGTTATCATATTAATTTATTTGGTTATGAAATAATAATTTATTACTTATTAATAATTAACTAAATATTCCACCATTAGCCAATTACTAGTTAATTAAATTGGTTGATAGATTATTATAGTTAATATATAATTATAATTATATAATATTAATTTTTATATAATTAATAAAATAATTCATAATTAATGGTAATATAATTAATTCAGTAATAATAAGATATTGATTATTATTACTATAAATAATTAGTTAGTTGGATAGTTTATAAAGTGAATTAGTTAGTTTCTAATTTAGTTGTTAATTAATTAATTAACAAGTTTATTAATTTATTTTTATATATTTTATTCATTAAATAATTGATAATTTTATTAGTTAATTAGTTAGCTAATTAGTTAGATGTCATTTACTTACTTAATTATATATTTTTCAAGATGCGAATGAAAGCCAAAACACATGGGATAAAGTTTTTAATTGCAAATCATTTGTGACTAAAAACGTTTAGTCGCAAATAATTTGCAATTAAAAACTTTATCCCATGTGTTTTGGCTTTCATTCGCATCTTGAAAAATATATAAACAAGGTGTTTTGTCCTACATTTTCATGTTAAAATAGATGGGCATCTAGGATGAGTCATTAAATACGATTTGACCCAAAATAAAATATAAATATTCATGTACCTACACCTAATTACCTACTTCTGTAACTTGCCTACCTACTTTTCTACCTACCTACCTACCTACCTAAGTAAGTATTTGGCTTAGGTAGGTAAATAGGTCCTATCTAGATAGATGTTTAGCCTAGATAGGTAGGTAGGTACATAGTGCAACCTACATACCTAAATATTGATTTAAATTTAATTTGGAAAAATTCAATTAATATGGCATGTGGCAAAATTTGATTGCACCACGTGTCACAATATATACCATCCAAACATAAAAATGAAACGTTTTAGATTATTTCAAAATAATAAGAAAATATTTTTCATTATGAAAAGTTGGGACACGTGGCAACACATGACTTGTTTCCATTGTTCACCAAAAAAATCACATTTTTGTTGTAAACAACAATAGATACATGATTAATCAAAGGATAAAAGAGTATTTTGTTGACTTTTTCTTTCATCCAAAATTCGTTGTCATTTGTGACTAGTGTCAATGCAATTTGTCCAACGCGATTATTAAGATTTTAATTGCAAATGTCGCTTGCAACTAAAAATTAATCGCATGGACCAGTTGCAAAATGGCCATTTTCTACTAGTGCTATGTGTTATTTTTTTCGATCCATTTGAAGTGGATTCATCAATTGCTATTGCATATTCCAACTCACATGCCTAAAAGCACATGGAGCAAATGAAGGACTTGACTTTCAAAATGGAAAAGCTAGGTGTGATTATATTTCCCCCAATCATTCATGTTGGTTAAAGTGGCATTGAATTTTTTAATAAATGCTTCAAAGTTGTTCAAAAGTGGAGATTAGTGTTCCCAAAAAGGCGTAAACCATGTTAAACTCATGCATATTAGCAACATGTTGATTCGATTTGAGTTGGGCCATTTGGATAACAATGGGGGTGAAGTTGAATAATTGGGTGCATTTGGTTGACAAAACCTCAAAACTTTGACTAAGTTCTATTCATTAAAACTAATTTGTGATTCTTTCGCTTAAGGTTATGTTGGAGGAACACACCCCAATGATGCCAATGCTTGAAAACTTTGAAGCTTAACAATGAATTCATGAAGCAATAAATTTTCTTGTTGCATAAATTTTAAAACAATAAGGTTTTTATCCATGGACACAACTACTTCATCTCTTCACATGGGCATGGTTTAGAAACAAACAAAGACAAAGAAAACACCAATGAACATAAGGTTGATGGGGAATTTGTTTAAATTGTCACTAGCATAAAAACTATGAAAATAAAACACTATGAGAAATTGCATCCATTGAAACCACACTATCTTGCAACTAAAATTCAAAAAACACTCATATACAACTATTTTGCAACTATTTCTTGGGTATTATAACTAATGTGCAACTATCCCCGTAGAAATACAATGTATTAATAAATAAATTGTCATGTCAAAAAATCAGTTAGTTGTGTTATAATTGCAAGTGAATTGAAAATGGGTTTCCTATATGATAATTTATACACATTGTACATACATATGTAGTCAACCATATTTGATTTTTTTAGGAGTTGCATTGTAATTACATGTGACAAATACTTTAAAACTATTATAAATGTGCCACTAAAACAACAACTATGTTGCAACTAAGTTCAATATACATACATGCGATCATGTTATGTGTCCACATTTCCACCACCCATTATGGAATACGTTTGTAATTAGTTTTCAATTACAATTCCCATTGATATAATTAACCTAACCACTAATGCACCACTACTAGAATACTACTATTCAACTATGTTATGACTATAATACGACTATTTATAATTTAATAAAGATACATATTCATTAATTATTTATATCTTCATCATATGTGTTTCATTTTGAGTGATTTAAAATGTTGTAGGAATGTTACTTCAAGATTTTAAAATCATTTTTGAAATGTAAAGGAAAAATAATAATGAAAAAAAGAAGAGAAATAAGCTTTCTAACTTACAAAACATTTTTTCCTTCTTTGGACCCCTCCTACTTTTAGACTTCATAATTTTATTTTATTTTATGCATTTTAAAGGATTTAAAGTTTTATAGGAGCACCACTTGAAGTTTTACAAATCATCTTTGAATTCTAATATCAATAGAACAACAAACAAGGATTTTTTTAGGTGTTTGGGAACTAGTCTTTGTAACATTCAATGGTTTTTTTTTTTGAGTTTTTGACCCCCTCTACTTTGGGGGCCCATAACTTTTTCAATTCTATTTCGTTTTTTATGATTTTTAATGCCCTAAAGGCGCCAATAAAAGGGGTCAAATTTTGTTTAAACACGAGAAACAATGGAGCTGTTCCCTTGCATCTAGCTTGCCCTAAGCGCTGAAGTGTTATAATTACAACTTAATTGCAACTTAATTTGCAACTAAATAACAACTAAAAGATTGAACTCATATGCTTTGTCTTTGAATCCCATGTTACAAACTATATAAAGAATGCTTGTTATCTCATATTTTCACATTAAAATATAAATGCCATTTTGGGATGAACTCAAAAGAGCTTAACCTAAAGGCAAAACATAATTTTTTAAAAAAACATTTCATGCCTATTCTTTTATTTTTTTACCTACCTATGACCTTAGGTAGGCTAGTATTTCCTATTTTTCTACCTACTTATGTAGGTAGGTCCTAAGTAAATACATAGGTATGTAGGTCTTAAAACCTACCAACATGCCTACCTATGGTTATGTACAACCTACCTAATTACTAAAATAGATATTTTTATTTATTTATTTATTCCAAAATATAATTAATATGTCGTGTGGAAATTTTTTATTGTGCCACATGTCACTAATTTTGGACCATCATTAACAATCATATGAACCATGGAAATCAATGTTTCGAAAAAAATTAATTTTTACGTCAAAAAAGTTTCATAGTGCCATGTGTTAGATTTTAATAGATGGATGATAATCAATGACATCAACGTGACATCATGGGTGCAATAATAATGGAATTGCATAGTAGTTGAAAATGAATTGTTTTGATTGAGTTACAATTGAATTGCAATGAGTTGCACCATATATATGGTGAATTGTAACTTTGTAACTCATACAAATTGTTCGTTAACACTCTTGGTGTATAAATATAATGAGTTGCAAGGCTAGTTGCAAAACACCCCCATTTCTCATAGTGAAAGGATTTTCAAGACTATGGCAAAAGAACACCTAAATGAAAATCCAACATAAAGCATGAAAACCACAAACAAAAACACAAAATGTGCAAATCAAAAGTTGAAACAAAATTTTATTCTAATAACATGTGAAAACATGAACATGAAATGAAACAAACAAGTCTACGGTGCAAAATCATGCTTCAAATTACTATTGAACAAATTGAAGGTAATTAGGTTTTCATTATTATATTTTTGGGGATCTAAATCAAGGAGGCTTCCATGGAGGTTTTCACAAAAGTTTCCATATGCCCAACATACTCCAAAAAGCTTTCTTGAGAACCTTCTTAAACTACAAGTTAACTATAAATTAATTATAAGTTCACTATAATTAATTATAGGTTAGCCATCATTAATTACATGCTAATTAAATGAATTATAAATAAACTACATGTTATCTATAGGTTATGGATGAAATGGATGGTGGTGAATGAACTTCATCCATTATGGATGAAAAGCAAAATTTCGTGGACAAAATTTATCCATGATGATGATGATGGTGATGATAACGATGAATGTTGGTGATGTTAACAATGATGTTGATGATGATGTTAGGGATGTTATTCATGACATAAGGTCCAAATAATTTTTATTATTAATGTCCAAATCACACACACACACACACACACACATTGTTGTGTGTTCCAATATATATTTCTATCCTTGCCCACTAACACATTTACACCCAAAACACCAAGACATATTTTCTTAGTTCTTTCTTCCCTAAGGAAACCAAAAATTAATGTAATAGGCGGTGGCTACCACGAGGTCGAATCATGTTATCCCTCTTAGTATAAACATGTAAAATTTTATTGTTGTGACCCTAACCTTGAGTTCACAACTAGAACTAAGGAATGAAAAGGGAAGAAAATTAAAAGAATGTACCAAGATTCAAGTGTGCATTCACAAGTGTGGGAGAATGCAAGGAAGTGAATCCCAACATTTTCAAATGGGTGTAGTCATAGTAACATGTACCTTAACAAGTCTAACCAGTGCTTGATGTTCCATGTTATTGAAAATGTAATTTAATTTTGTGTTGAAATTATAGGATTTACTTATATGATAACATTCATAATATATCATGGGAACTTGTGAATAAATTTGAAATCAATCAAATGAACAAAAAATGTGAAAAAACAATAATAAAATTTTGTAACCAATGTTTTTAAGCAATAAAAGGACATGTTTAATAACTTTATTTTTTTTAAATGACAAATTTTGACAAAAATTTAATGCAATGCTTATCAAAGTATTATTAGAAAAATTATCATGATTTTAAAATATTTTTTCAAATTTTTTTCAAGAATATTCGAATAATATTTTTAAAATATTTCCCCAAAAGTAGTAAAAAAGCAAGCAGGTGTGGTTCATGTTATCCTATTTGCACCCAAATGTTTTCATGCTTTGGGATTGGTGTCCCATAAGGTTTTGAATAGTTGGGCCAAAAGTGTAAATAACAAAACTTGTTTAAATTCCGTATTTTTTTTAATTGCTGCAAATTTTTTAAAACACAAATATCAAAAGTGTGTTCACATTTTCCAATTTGAAGCTCAAAAGAATGGTCAATAGTCAAATTGACAATTTGATTATTGACCACTTAAACTTGGGAAATGAAGTTTAAAATACTTTCAATTATAATGTGTTATATGTTTTTGGAAATGTCTCTCTAAATGTTATTTTCAAACTTTAAAAGATTTTCAATTAGAGTTTTTGTGTAGGACTTATGAGCCCACAAAGTTGTGAAACTTATAACTTAACAAATTGAGAATTTTCAAGACTTCCATTTTGGAGTCTTATGATTTTTTTCATTTTAGTATAATGTTGAGTATGTTGTATAAGGCATAATGGTGTCCAAGTTGTGATGAATCTTGTGAAAGTTTATTGCCTATGGTTAATCCATGCACCATTTTCACTCCAACTTGAATTAATTGCCCTCCTTGGCTTGCACAAGTTGATTACACTTTGAATTCATGTTTTGTGAACTTGTTCTAATCCCATTTGAAGCTTTCATCACCCTTCTTTCTTTTGGGAATTAGGGAACACATTTCAAGTTCGCATTTCAATGAAAAATGAAAATTAATTAGCTTTTCACCCTTAATACCACTCAACAAACCTAAAGGTGCATCCTTACAACTCCTTAACTATATTTAACTAAAATTAATATCAACCTAGTAGAAAGATATCCATGTAAAGGTGTATCAATTTTGTGACAATACTTCCCATTCATTCACCTTCATGTTTTGTAATTTGGGCTTTCCTTTACAATTCCAAAGTTGTGGGATATACAATGTTCTTGGAAGGGTTTAGGCTATTGTTAACACCAAAATTTAAATATTTGATACATTATTCTCAATGTCATTATCATTTGCAAATGAAATCAATACTACAATTGTAATTTGTGTAGACATGTAATTTTATTGATATCATAAACACAAGGTTAAATGTGATTTGGAAATTCCTTTGTTCCTAATCAAACTCCCACTATTTACCAAAAGGAAACATTATGCTTATAACATGATGTAATAAGTATCCTTTTTTATGGGTTTCACATATGAGGCAATTTTTTATACAATTGATGTAAGCATCTACCACATTACAAGTCATTCATAATAAAATAAAAGAATGAAGGATAACATGTTTGGTTGGGAAAATAATATTGGGAAATCTACCAAATAGGTTTTCACCCAAATTCCAAAAGTTTACTAAAACTATTTATTAACATTCATAAAAAAACTAAAACTAATTAAATACATTAAAGGAAAAAATTCAACATAAAAAGAAGATGAATTTTGAATCAAATAGTTGAAATTTTATTAAATGAATATATAAAACCAAACTTGAAACACCAAACTTGAAGTAAAAGGTTCTAAACATCATGTAGGACCCTAAACCCTAAACCCTAGATAAATAAAGGTTCAACATCAACAACATCCAACTTTGTAAGTTGTTCTTTTAAAAGCATCCTTGACCAAATACATAACCAATCCACAAGGTCAAATAACCCCACCAAAAAAAGTTCAAAACATAAAAACTCCATATTTCTACAAGCTATGTCACTACAATAGATCTAGTCCTTTTTACTATTTTTTTTGACTAAAATTTAGTCAAAATGGATATTAGACAATTTTTGGCTTAACAAAAAAAGACCAATCATTTAAATCAACAATTTGTTAGCACTTCAATTGCCATCATGTGATTGATCATGATTAAGATCTATCATGTATGTTTTGACCAAAATATGTCATGTATGTTTTGTTAGGTGGTGTTTATGTGACAATATATTATTTCAGTCTTTAAATTATTATATAAATACTTTTAAATTTTCAAAAAAAATAAAAATATGAAGTTTTGTAATTGCAAAAATTATTTATCACTATGAAATAGAAAGTAGCAAACAAGGTTTTCTTTTTCTTTTCGGGCAAGGTTGTTAATAGGTGGTTGCTCAATGACTCATCACCAAATCTAGCATGTCAACATGATTAATTATAGGATGTCAAAAGTGAACCAATTTGAACCTTCATCTCCACAACCATAACACAAGTCCTTAACCATTGGACCATCATATCACATGATGACATATAATGTGACCACACAAATATAAACAAATGTATGTTTTGAATTTTGGGCATTAAAATGTTATTACATAATTATTTAACTCCATAATGAAATTAAGTTCATGTGTGGGTACCTAGATAACATGTGGTAGGTACATAATAAATAGGTAGGTGGTAGGTGGTAAGTCATTGTTAAGAGGTAATACTTACCTACTTACCTATACATTTACCTAGGTAGGTCCTTCTTATTTATTTACTCCTATTTACTACCAACGTATGTACCTATTTATGACCTACCTACTTACCTACATACATATTTAGATTTTTCTTATGTACTTATCTAGTACCTACCTACCCTTATTTCATAATTTAATTTATTTTAAAAATATTTTCATAATTACATTGGTTTTTGTAAAAATTTAATAATGTAATGTAAAGACATTATAATAATTTCAATATTCATTTAAAAAATTCAAACATATCAATTTTTTGAATCTCAAATTGGGTTATATAATTTTAAAAATTAATAATTTAAATTACATCTTATTTTTAAATTTTCAGAATTTAATTTAATTCATATAACTTGTTAATTGATAATTTGATAAATTAATACTTAAATTCGATCATAATAAAAAATTACACCAATTTCACATATGTATACTTTCATAATTACATTTAATTTAGCAATGGTTTTATTTTAAATTTAAAGACATGGCATTGATTTTTTAAAAAATATTTCAAAATTTCCAATGTATTTTCTTTAATCATAATAGAATAAATATAACTTCATAATGAATTAATTCATTTAACATGCGAAGTACATAATTATTACAAGTTCATTATAATTTTTTGTAATTTTTAAAAATTCATAATTATATTAAAAAATTAAAAAATTTAAGGGCACTATATACATTATGCCATATAAGACCAAAAATATGTAAAGCATTACAATCACAGTGGCACATAAGATTTGACACGACTTGTAACATGTTTAAGTCACAATAGTCATGTACATGGTGACATGTCACCATCCTTGTCATTTTCTTATGATTAAATCTAATCATGAGACTATCACTATGATTTCCTCATGGATTTGCCATATTGGTTCATGTGTCATTAGCAAATTTTTATTAAAAAAATTGAACTTAATAAATCTAATATTCTAAATTTTGGTTTATTAAAAATGAACAAAATTAGTTAGTCATGTTGAAATGATTTTATAGTCTTAGTCACAATGGGGGGGTGAAACAAACATGTGAAAGGACTTCAACATCCATGGCTAGTAAATCATCATCAAGATATTGAAGTTATAACTGCAGTGCACCAATGACATCTTACTACAAAAATCAATCAATAGATTGTTATTGAATTGAAGTTGGCTAATCTTATATGGAATTGAAGTAGATAAGGATATTAACATATTAAGTTCACAATTGTGTAGTAAGTAACATTAGATCATCATTGTGCACTTCCAAATTTGTTCACTATTTTTTAGGATTGGATTTATTACAATGTGAATATATGTAAGCTTGTTCTTGTAATGAAATTATTTCTTAGTTTCATATCATATGTAGAACATTGTGTGTTGTTAAATCTCATTTGGTTTATATATTCACTTGCTTTAATTTTATTCTAATTTTCTATCGTAGTCTTTGTATCCTATTCAAGTTTTTGTCATGGAGTACTTTCAATGTAGATCATTCATTAGAAACAATGACAACTAAGTTACATGTAACTTTGGATTACCATCAAAGTTTTAATGTTGTGCTTCTTTGCCACTTGCCATATATCAAAAACCTTGTCATATGGAAATTCTTATATAAATTATATATCAATTATGATAGTACACTCCAAAATCTATGAGTGTTTGAAATGTTCAAGTTGATTTTTGAAACTTGCTTTTCATAAATGAACATGTAAAAAAGGTCATTCATCCTTGACTAAACTTGAAACTTGTATTGTGCAAATGACAAAAACCTTAAAGTAAATTTAAAATGTTGGTGATCCTCAAAACAACTAAACTATCTAATTTGCACATTAGTTTTATAAGTAGATTCATTTGGCATCCTTGGGGTTCCAACAACATGATTTCATAGTGCATTTGAACATGTTGGCTTGAAGGGCAAGTGCCAACAATCATAAGATTGGGGAAAAATATCAATAGTTCCCAACTTGCATTCATGTGCATATTGGTAGGGTTTATTAACAAACGTTGTCAAGCAAAGTTTTTGTGCATTAACTTGGAGCCAACATTGAAAATTTGTTAGGTTATATATATATATATATATATATATATATATATATAGTAGTACATAGACAAACTAAAAGACAAGCTAATTATTGTTGATTTTGTGAAAAACTTAACCAACAATAAATTGACTCATAACAAGCTAAGCTATAATAATAAGTCAACATGTCAACAAGTTTATACAACTAAATTACTAACGGTGAAATGGTTACAAATGGTTAGAATTTGTTATAGTTTGTTAGACATTGGAATCACCACAAAAAAATATAAATAAAAAAAGTCAAGGACTTTTAGGGTGTTTGTTTTTGGGACATTTTAATTAAGAAATGTAAAACACCAAGTTTGTACAAGTGTTTTGAAATCAAAATTGTTGTTCCATTGTATCTTAAACTAATATTGTACTATTTGTGTGTGCATGCACAGATATGTATAAAATTAATATCAATGCAAATTTGGTAACTTGTAATATTTTGAAATAAAAATGGATTAATTATGAATACTAAAATTATAATAAAATATTAAATAATTGTAACACATTTGGAAGAGGTAATGAACCTCCTTCACAAAAAGAGGCATGGAGCTTTGAAGCACTGGTTGGCATGTCTAACTACTGATTGGAGTACCATTATAAATTGAAAGGTAGTGTTTGCTTTAGTTAGGTGGGTACATGGTACTTAAGCTAATGAGAGGAACAAGAACCTAAAAAACACTATTTTTGTAGGTAATTAATCTATAATAAATAAGGTTTAAAATAATTTTCATGGTATCCATTAGATAGTTGGCAAATTTTTTTTGGTGAGATCCATGGTCAAGGAATTATAACACTTACAAAACCATCAACAAGCATTAGATTTGAAAGTGAAAAATGCAAGCAACAAATATATACATAATAAACAAGTTGATGTACAAGTTCATTGTTGGATGTTTATTTACATGTTGACTACTTCTTGATCTTTTCACCTATGCTAGTGCTGAAGACATCTTGGATGAATTGACTAGGTTTTCCAAAAAAAGGAAAAAACACAATTAGTTTGTTGACAAATTGAAATGTTAGATATTCCATGCATGAGATGATTAGTTCAAAACTTCAACTATCCAACACCAGTCAATTATGTTATGCTTTGAAACAACCAAATTTTTGAAGTCTTTAAAAGCATAAGAGATGTAACAAGTTTTTGAATCCTTATATAGTGAAATTAATATAGCCTTAATGATTGCCATAAATAAAGATATCCTTCTTTTTAAAAAATTGATGAATGTGTGGAAACATGTGATAAAGTAGGTAACCAACTTATTGTGAATGTTTTGGAAAAAGGAGACAATAAATAAATTTAATATGCTTTTGTACACTAGGACTTCCGTTTTTGGAAAAAAGAATTATCAACATAAATTTTTTGAGGTTAACAATGCCTTATGTCCAAGGTCCCAAAATGATTATCTTCAATGAATTTTAACATGTAAAAGTATCCAAAAAATAAAATCAAGATGATATCATATTTTTAAAGTTTGAAAAAAAATTTCACAAAAATGACACTCTTTTTAAACATCAAAACATTAATATTGAAGGCACCAATCAATTCCTATTCCCTTTCAAAAAGAAGTTCAAATGTTTTGTGGACCTACTTTTTAAATAGTTTATAGCCATTGAGGTCTAATGAATTACCTTAGAAAAAACATCATTAAATCATAATTGTTTATTTTTTAGTTTTGAAATTTGTTCCTTATAACAATTTTTAAAAGTTGTACCAAAATTTTTAAATTTTTTTGCTTCAATGGATTAAGTATTGGTACATATTAATGAAAGACCTCGACTTTTGCGCTTGTACACCTACTTTTTATAACTACTTGACCTCCAACAATGGGAGCAAACCAACAAGGACTATAGACAAATAGAGATCTCACAACACGTCAAAAATTGTTGTTGGCATGTACAACCTTCTTATTGTCTTTACTCATCCTCATCATTAAAAAATATGTTGCACTTTGCGATAATCAGTTTAGCTTGACTCAACATGCTTATCCAACATGTTTTGACAACATAATATGTAATTACTTTTAAGTTGTTTAAGTTTGATAAGTTTGAGATGTCTCTTTGGAGAGTGAGCAAAACAATCATTGAAACAACAAAATTTCCCCAATTGAGGTGGAGGCAAAAAGCTACACCAACAACCATGTTGGGGTTGAGATGAAGGATTCACCAAATGCAACGATAATTGCTTCACAACAAACCTTTTATGGCAACTCCAAATTGGTGGGTGGCTTGGGCATAAATTTTCTTTAAATATAATTCCTCCCCGTTTTCATCTAATTGGTCCATACCACAACCCTTTATTGTATTATCCCCTTCCTTGAACATGATTTTGAGCTTCTCTTTTGCATCCAATAATGTTTGAAAGCCCATTGGGATTAGGGAGATGCTATTTTCTCACTTGTTGACATATTGAAATGCATGTATTTTCTTTCCTAATTTGCTCCAATTTCAACTTGATGATTTTTTATTTAAATAAATAAATTTGTTGCCTCTCTACAAGCTTCTAACTTTCTCATGAACTTCAGTACAACCATTCCATTTTCCCAATTAAGTTTTGCCAATTTGAACGTGGAATTCTCAGAGCAGAGTCTGCATTAGCCTACAAGATCAGCAGTCCCACTTTCAGTATGCCTTCCATAGCATCCAAGAGCATACATGCAAGGTTGAGGGGGTTTTTTTTTTTTTTTTTTTTTGGGGAATTTTTCCCCACAAAGTAAATTTTATTTTTTTAAATAGTTTTTTTTCTCTTGATGTCAAGGCTTTACGGTAGATGTGGAGGGTGTTTTTTTTTTTTTTTTTTTCCTGGTGAATTTCGCCACAAAGTGAAATTTTAATTCTCTGAAATGGTATTTTTTTTCAAAATAGTGAATAATAATTTTTTTGGGGATTTTTCAGTCACCAAATTTATAAATTATATATATATATATAGATTCTATATTATGTTCCAGTAAGTTATCCACAAGTATAGAAAGATGCTTTAGTTTTTCTTTTCTTTTTTTTATATGGTTTGATAGCTAAATTTAGCTGAATAGCAATATGGATGATCTCCACTCCAGGTACATCACAAAATTGAATTTCTTTTCCTGAAATGGTGAAAAGAAATTGTTTTCCAGGGTTTTCAGTTGCCAAATCTAGAAATTCCTTAATTAAAAAAAAAATCTCCAAATTACCAAAAGTATAGAAGAATTCTTTTTTTAATAATAAATTCTCATTAAAAAAATATTCTAATAATAAAATTTCACTAAATAATTTTCTTACAGATGATGATCTCCACAATTTAGCTACATCAAAAAATTGGAAAATTTAAATAATTTTTAAAAAAAATAGAAGTTTTAAAATAATATTAAATGTTAATTTATTGGAAAAATTAAAATAAGTAATTTTAAATTATTTTATTATTATTAAATAAAATCTATGACTGAGAATACAAACAAAAGGTGGGTAGACAAAACAAAACAAAGCCTCCTTGATGCAAGTTACATAAAGGACTTTGTGACACACTAGGCCTTTTGGTTGCGTGGAAATTCTATTCCTAATATTGGCTGCCACTATTTTTGGCCTGGACTAATAGCCCTTCTTAAGAACAACACCTTACCTATTTAGATTTAGTGTCTTCTATTTGATTAGTGTATTATTAGTGGTATGTTCCATCCCCGCCTTTTAAAAAATATAAATAAAATTACACACACACACATATATATATAGGGTTTTCCTTCTTACTTGATCGGATAAAGGCTATAGGGAGGAGACTATCTTTGAACAAGGGGTGTTTCACACTATGGCCTTGCCATTTACATTAAAAAGTAAGTATCTTAAGGATAAAGAAGGATTATGAAAACTCTCAAATATTTCACCAGGCAAAAATACAATCTTTCAAAAATCCTCTAAAAAAAGCCAAAATCCTTCAAGATATTATAATACCTCTATAACTAATCTCAAGTTTCAATGGCAAGCCAAAATATCATCTTTCAAAAATCCTCATATAAAAATAGACCTATTACCTAGGGACCAAAATCCCTTAAGCTATTATACTCTATAATGGATGTGAACACAATATCCTTGCCTTGGTAGGCAAGGCCAACATATTATAATGATTCCACACAAAATGGGTTATTAATGTGATCCATTTGACATATCCTGAATCGATGTGCCAATATAATCATATATGTACCCACCCCCAAAGGCTTTACTTATACATGGAGTCCGGACATGCCCCCCACCCCCTTGCTCACATCCATATCCATCTCAAGTCCCTTGAGTCGAGGTGAGGTAAGTGGCAAGAGGGTGTTGGTTATTGCACATAACGGATGGCAATGAGAATTGAGATGTCCTCTTTTCATCCAAAAAGAGTGCGACTATGACATTCTCATCCAAGAAGCAAAAGGGTTACAAATTCAGGGGAGTCAATGAGAATTGAGGGTGGTACCTTGTGATTTTCTCCTACTTCCATATTAGTTCATGTGGTCAAATTAGGCTAAATCACTTTCAAGATGATAGCCACCTCGGCTACATCACAAAATTGGAAAAAGAAACCCCGCTTTAAAGAAACCCTGGAACTTCCCACCCAGGGTTTTTTTTAAAAGGATTTTGTGACGTAGCCAAGGTGGCAACCATCCAGAAACTAATTTAGCCAATTCTGGCTACATGCCAGATATGAAAGTAGAAAAAAACCAGGATCCTTCTAAAATTTTTGGCTACCTACTGGAACTTAATGTAAAAATATGGCGATTTGAATTTTTCTTTCTTTTCGAAATTTGGCGAATTTGGACCAATTTTCCATGAAAAATCCTTTATATTGGTCGAAATCACATTTTTCAGGTAGGGATTTCGCGAAAATTCGCCAATAATAAAAAACACTGTGAATCCCACCCTGCCCAAAACCAGAGCATGGGCCCCATCCCTCGCCATTATGGCGCATGTGCTGTTGCTCCGGGTATCATTAAGAAGGAGCATGCGACTTGGCTGTACGCCTCGAATCCCACAATGGCCGCCGCGCCCGACTGCAGTCTGCACACTGCAGGGAGGGAGGGAGGGAGGGAGGGAGGGAGGGATGGAGGGAGGACCCCAGGAAGAGCCCAGCATGTGGGTCCCAAGTGTTTTTTGCCTTGAAATATACTCTAAGATTTTTGCTTATAGATTTTGATTCTTCTTCTTCTTCTTCTTCTTCTTCTTCAACCCATCATCATCATCATCCTCATCATCGGCATAATTCAGATAACCCAAACGCTCTGCGTCATCATTTGCTCTTTTCTTTTTGGTTGCTTCCTTGTACAGACGATAACATCACCAAACCTTGGCTTGAAGTGTGTGTGTGATAAAGATGATGACACAGTTGTAGTAGTAGTAGTAGTTGTTGTTGTTGTTGTTGTTGTTTTTTACACACTCGCTTCTGGAGTCTGTGAGTCTGTCTGTCTGTCTGTCCGGCTGTCTGTCTTGTGGTGCAGATCGGGGGGTTCTCGTTTTCTCTTTTTGATTTGCTCTATTTTTGGGATATGGCAATGAATGGCATGATGATTAGGAGGGAGGAGGACATAGCTTTTTAGCTTTGAAAGGAGACCCTTTCTCTCATTTTTTCAAAAGAGCTGACTCCTTGCTGCTTGGCGGTGGTCCCTCTGTTTCTCATCAGCAGGCATCATACTCCTATTGATTTCATGATGATTGATATCAGTGTTGTTGGGTGGGTGGGCATTGTAACCCTAGAGTAAGTGTGTATGTTGGGTTTCTTTTCTTTCTGTTTTTTTGGGTGGGGTTGGAAAGGTCCTATGCGATTAGGGTTTGTGGCTATGTAGGTGGAGAAGGAGTGACAAGAAAAGGAAGGAAGGCAGGCAGGCAGGCAGGCAGGAGAGAAGGAGTAAGAAGGGAAGCTAGAGAGAGGTGACAACCATGGGGCAAGCGAGCTCTGCAGCAGCTTGTGCACTTGGAGCAGACCATGAGCACGAAGAACAGGAGGAAGAAGAAGGGGAAGGAGGAGGAGGAGGAGTAGGAGGGAGGTTTTCGGGGTTGGATTTGACTGCTTTTGCGCCGGATGAGTGTCTCGCTGCTGTTTTTCAGAAGCTAGAGCCGGCTGACAGGAGGCGATGTTCGCTGGTGTCCAAGAGATGGCGTAGGGTGGAAGGCCAGGCGCGGCAGCGGCTCTCCCTGCAAGCTTGGCTTGAGATTGGGCCGGCTCTGCCGGCATTGCTTGAGCGGTTTCAGCATGTGACCAAGCTGACTCTAAAGTGCGACCGGAAGCGGGGCAGTATTGACGACGATGCGCTTTGTGTGATCGGGCAGCGATGCCAGCAGCTGCAGAAGCTGAAACTGAAGGCTTGCAAGGGATTGACGGACAGTGGGATTGATCGATTTGCACTAGTTTGTGGCCCTTTGCAAAAATTCTCATGTGCTTCTTGTCAATTTGGTCCTCCAGGTTTGAACTCCATCCTGCAGCACTGTGCCAATCTTGAGGATCTCACAGTGAAGCGACTGAGAGGCTTCATGGAATCATCTGAGTTTGTCCGCCCAGGGACTTGCAGTATTCGAAGACTCTGTTTGAAGGAGCTTCCCAATGCACAGTTACTTGGACCTCTCATTGCAGGCTCCAAGAATTTGCACACTCTTATGCTTTCAAGGGTTTCTGGTAATTGGGATAGACTGTTTGAAGCCATCACTGTGCACATGACTAGTCTCATTGAGCTGCATATGGAGAAAGTGACCTTAACTGATCAGGGTTTACAAGCAGTTGCACGCTGCACAAACCTACAAGTCTTGTATGTTGTGAAGCCTGCCGAGTGCACAAACAAGGGGCTCTCATCGATTGCAAATGGTTGCCCTGATCTGCGCAAGCTGCATGTTGATGGCTGGAAGAACAGCCGAGTGGGTGATGAGGGTCTTGCCACTGTGGCCAGAAAATGCAAAGACCTACAGGAACTTGTTATAATTGGTCTTAATGCTACAATGTCTAGCCTCAGCCTTTTGGCCTCAAATTGCTTAAGCCTTGAGCGATTAGCAATCTGCACAAGTGATACATTTGGGGATTCAGAGCTTTCCTGCATTGCAGACAAGTGCCTGGCTCTGAAGAAACTGTGCATCAAGGGTTGTCCAATCTCTGACAGGGGTATGGAGGCACTCGTGGGTGGATGCCCTAGTCTTGTGAAGATCAAAGTCAAGAAATGTAGAGCAGTCACCCCAGCCAGCATTGCATCGCTGCTATCAAACCGCGTATCTCTAGTTGTCACACTTGACACTTCTGCAATACCAGTTGCACCAGAGGCGCAGGTGATGTGCTTGACTCAGAGTCCAAATTCCAAACTTAGGAACAAGGGCCACATGTTAGTCAATTGATGTTTGAAAAGGTTTTTTGCATGTGTGGTGGCTTTGTTAGAACCCAGATGATTGGGACCTTTTGATTGACAGAGCTTGTTTATTGCCCAGTATGTTTATTGACCTGCAGCTTTACGTCTGGAATGGTGCATATGGTGTTCAATTTTCTATGCAAAGGTCATTAATGCCACTTGGAAAAGTACTGTTGCAAATGCCTGACATTGAGCTCCAGTGTGCTGTACAGGTGAGACCAGTGCAAGATAACAATATAACTCAGGAGAATGCACCTGCACCTTCAACACGGTCACCACTGGCCAGGGCAAGATTTGCTATGGCAGTTGTTGCATGCACATTCATGCGGTGGTCGGCCTCAAATGGCTCTTGACATTCTTCTCTTCTGGTTCTTTTATCTTCTCCATTGATCATAAACTATGGACATCTTAGCTCATATTTGAACTAAAAAGATCATAGTGGAGTGCAGCTAGGTTGAAGAGCAATTTCTGCCATGAATCTTTTGAAGGGAAAAGCAAGTCCTCTTTCCCAGCAGCTAAACCATTGAGCTGGACAGAAATGGGTTCTGTGATTTTGGGTGATCACAGGAACTGATGGTGTGAGCTTTGTTTGTGTAGATTCAATAAGCTTCTCTGGACCAAATGCTAGGGTTTAATGTCTGAAGATGAAACATCTTGGTTGGACAGATTGATTAAGGTTCTGCATTTGATTGTGTATGGAGTTGAACCTAAAGCCACAGGACACTCCATCATCCTTTCAAAGTTTGGTTTCACCAAACTCTAACTTTAGATGTATTTTGTGATTGAGCTTGTTTTGAATCTCACCAAGACAGGTGAGTTTGTACTCTGAGAATTCTGATCTGCCAACTACCACTAAATTCAGGGGGTTGTTAGCAGGCTGCAATATGTTACTTGTATGCAGAGTGATTGTCAACCTTGAAGCTGACATGGAGCTGGTGCTAATGTGATCTCTGACATCTGTGTGACAATCTGTGATTTTAATGTATTGTGGTCAAGTTGCCCACAATCATGAGATACTATACCACATATGCTTTTGAAAAGGTTTCCTTGTAGATTACTGTGGGTATGCAGCACAACTAATCTACAATGGTAAAACTTGAGGTGTCCTATTTTAGGGCCTCTGTTAATTGGGCATCTTTGTGTATTAACTTTGAACAAGGCCCAAAACTTGGATGAATATTTGTGAATAATGTTAAGACATAGCCAAGCAACCAAAATCTGAGGCATGGGCAAAGAATTTATTCCATGGTAGTATGTAAAGTACATAAATTGTGAGTTTATCCTTCTCAAATACTGAACTGTTTGGAGTATATGCTTTATTTGAAGACACACCTGATAAAGGCTAGCCAGCTATCTAAGAAAAAATATACAATATGTGGTGGAGTAGAGGCAGAACAAGCAATGGGAAAATGAATCACCTCTGAAGCAAAAGTGATGTATTGCACCCTGCTAACTGGAATATGAATTGTAATCTGCAAACTTTTCGTCAATATTGATCATTACTAGCAGTTTGGATAACACACAATTGGTTGGCAGCAAGGATTATCAATCTGATACTGTGCACTTTGACTATCATGAGAGTAGTAGCAATAATGGTGCACATCTGCAGCATAGGCCCAGATCTCACCATAGACAAGTGCGGCACATGCCACATCTCTTTTGCAATGGATTCAAATGATGTGTCCATTTGCATCTATAAACTTGGATATGCACAGATCATATAGTTTACCAATCAATCCTTCTGGTTTCAATTGTAGAAAACATGAACCCAGGATTGCAGCTGCTCCTCATTAATGGTAATGCAAAGTCTAGCTGCATCTTCAATATCTGGTACATTTGAGGGTACAATCTATTCCAAAAATATATATCAAACCCATTATCAGATGTATCAGTAACTTTGTTCCATCAGGTCAAGCAATTGGTTAGCATAAACATGAACAGGACTATATGAGACAGAAATTGTTATTATATACTAAAGATCTGGATCTAGAGTAACAAGTCACTATAGACCAAATGTCCCCAATGGCATACATAAGATATAAGATATCAATAATCTGGCTCCAAAGAACATAAACCACCGATGCAGCTAAAACCCAGACTGGTTATACCCCAGATAACTGATACACCCATTGAACACCCACAGGGCATGCACACCCAAAATAATTCACCCTCCTGTAATGTCACTAACCTTGTGCTGCAAAGTATGTTGATCTTGCAAGCTCTTGGAAATCTTGATACTAGTGGTGAACTTTGTGCTGATTTGACTGCAAAAGGACCCATTAGCCCAGCACTCCCAGTCTTTTAACAGTTATATGTGGGTTGTAACTGCGTGTTGAAATGTGAGTGTGGTGTGGGATATTCATGGCCACCATCAACATCCAAGTCTGAAAAGCTGAAATATTAAACTCTTTACATCTCCCAACTGAGAGAGAAAGGAACCAGAACTCAACAGGAATAATTTTCAGACATTTCAGTTCTGGCAGATAAATAAGTTATAACCCTGGTATGAAGGTATTGAAGATAAGCTTTTTTGGCTGCCTGGACAATTTTGAACTGCCCAGGGTACTATCGGCTGCCCGAACTGGTCAAATACCATTACACCTGCCTACAAGTACAAGGATTGTGCAACCCCATTCCCTAATGTAAGAACACTGACCTGTCTGCAACACAAGTGGAAAGGATAAGGCCTGTGTGTCCACTTCAATTGATGCCAGCTCCAAAGTGTTTGTCCAAGCTGTGAATGACCCACTCACTGTTAGTTTAAAGAACCATGGCATTGAATACCATAAACTTGCAAATTGCAGCAACAGGTGCTGCCCAAGATGACACAACTGCAACTCTTGGAATCATGATATCAGATGATAGATCTATTCCTAGGGTCTCCTGATCTAACACACTCCCCTAACGTTGTGCCCTTTTCAATTGCCTCCATCTCTTCTAGCTCCCCTGTTCCCATCAATGCTTCCACAGTCAATGTCAAGCTTATTCACAAATTATCTAGAACATGTTGCTGCTGAATCAAACTGGTTTTCAAGAAACTCTACCAAAAACTTAGAACCAAAAACTTAGAGAATGGACTTGAGGAAGTTGGACAAAGGTCCAGTTTGTCAATCATATTATCCAAAAGAGATTCTAATACCCCAAGTACTATGTTGCAAGTTTCTAATGTGTTTAGACGACAATATTTCTAATATATTACGGGAATACACACGCAATTTGGAATGAATCTAATGATTATAAAACATTCTAAAACATTTCTAAAACATTTGTAACTAAAGATTTTTCTGTTTTTTCAATGTTTGAATGAATTGAAACGCATTAAAACTGACATAACCTTGAACAATAATTCTTCACACCTTTACATAATAGTATAGTGTGAGTGACATTTTTCTTTGTCATGAGTTATTTTGGTCACTATAATATTCAAGGATTTCTAATCCATTTTCTTTGGTAACCAATTCTAATCTATCACATCATCTCGGCAAGCAAACCCTTTTTTTTTCAAAGCAATCACCCTAAGTGATAGGCATGGCTCCTGTTATCTTATTTGCACCTGTACGTATAAAAGGAGGAGCCTGATAGGAAAGTGTTCGTTTAGAATCAAGCTGACCATCTTTCACTCTAAGTATTGACAAGAACTTCAATACTTCACACCCTTCAGAGGTTGCCCTCCACATTTGCCAAAACAATGGCAACAATCCACACGATTAGTCATTGGGATCTCACGAGTTCCAAAACAAACTAAAAGTGGCTAAAACCTTACCCACACCTTCATGAAGCAACTTCCGAATATATTGCATGTATATGCAACTTGGTTGATCCTACATCCTAAGACTCTGGTGGATAGATTGATACAACTGGAAAAGAGATCTAATTAGGAAGCTGGAAATTGGACCATGAACAAAAAAAAATGCACTCAAAAAAGGACTCTTGTAATTTGTGTGCACTCTGAATTTCCCATGTGTGCAATTTTGTGGCAACTTTATGGGCTTTAGACACCACATCTATATGTGGTAAAGAGGGAAAGGACCCAAATACATAGTGGATATTGTCAAACCTCCTTACTAAATGATGACTTAAAAAAAGAAAAATGGACAAGAATTAAACTAAATAATACAAATTACAACTCACAAAACAATGTGATGGTGCAAGAAATGAAGGAATACAACTAGTTGTCCAAGTACAACCACAATACTAGGTACCCAATTTAGATTATTGATCATAATGCAATTCTTAATAATGTCTGAACAATACCAATTAGCAACTCAATTTCATAAACCTCAAAAATTAAGAACAAAGTGTTAATGTTCAGGTATAAAGACGTCATGGTAAAAGACTTTCACACTTTTCTAAACGTTCAATCATCATGGGACAATACAGTAACCATTCAAACACTACTTCATTTCTCATACACATGTGAGAGCATTTCTTCAAGGCACTTGAACTACCAACAAATTGGAGGTAATCGGGCTATTTAGTACAAACCTAAGTCAATTGTGCGACCATCGCATTAGTTATTTTTATTTTCAATACCACATTGATTTTGGCATTGGGTGTTTTCTTTAATTGTCATATCAATCAAATCTTGGTGTTGAGACTAGTATAAATCTAATACAAGGTTGGTATTTATGTGAAATCCTTATCAAGCTAGTATAAGGCTCATACTTCAACTCATACAAATTGGTAGGGTCCTTGGTACTAGTGTTGATAATTGATACCAAGTGCAATCCAATATACTAGGTCAATACCAGTTTGGTTTTAAGTTGGTTATTGTCAAATGTTACACTAAATGACTGGAGTCATTTAGAACTGCATCCAATTTCACCTTGGTGACCATTGCTATAAGAATTAGGTCTTATATATAGTTAGATATGTAGGAAAGTAAATGACTACTAGGTTAGTAGATAGTTTACACCTAAACGATAAATTTTGGTTCTATTATCTACTTAGTTGGTAGGTAATAAGAAAAACAATTGAACTAACCACCATGGTTACTTAGGGATTTAGAACTCAATAGAAAATTGTTTTCTAATCATTTACCAGTTCATGGTGCACTTGTGGGTGCTGTTGCACTCTAGCCAAATAAAAGTAAGATAAACACACTCATAACTGAACAAAAGTTGGTAATTGAATTGCCTTCTAGTACAAGGCAAACCTGATAGATGTTTTCACTATTTGTAATCGTGCATCAAAGCTTCTATTGTTGGGTGTTTGGTAATTGATTATGGTGTTTAGAAATTTTGAAGGATTTGACCAATAACAAGAAATATGTTGTTCGTAAATGGGTAAGTGGGGAAATTTTACTTGGAGACATCTAACCAATGTTCACAAAATTATGTTTGGTAATGTGTTGATGGTCTAATCAATCATTAAAGGCATGATGGCACTTTGTTGAATCATTCCTTTCTTTACTATTATTCCTTTTGTATTTCAGGTATGGCTTTAATGGTTAGTGAGGGTAGGGTGTACATGTATAGGCAGTAGAATGAATGGTTATGAGACATTATTGTACGATTTTTGAGGCATTTATTACATTGTCATAAGGTAGGAATGTGTTTTATGGTGGATTTGTTTTTCAAACGCCCCACCCACTTTGGGAGGCCCCAACTTTTGCATTTTTTACCCAATTTGGAATCAGTGAAGGACTATTGGTGGCTAGACTAATGCCTTACCAAAAGTCTTTCAAATCCAAAACCATCAAATAAATGGTCACTAAACCCTAGCTCTTTGAGTTGCTAAATATTCAATGATTAGCCTATCTACCTTTATCCATCTCAATGTTTTTTTCAACTTTGTGATGTAACCAAATTAATGATGATCAAACAAAAAAATTAATAGACCAGATATGAATTTTTTTTTAAAAATCAATCTTGTAATGTTTTGGCAATTTATTGGACCCTATTTTAGAAATCCGGTGGTATATATATATTTAAAATTTGATGAATTAGTACCAATTTTTTCACAAAAATACTGAAACCTCCATAAATATTGAATTTCCAACTATTGAACATGCGTCATGATCCCCTTCCACCATGCAACACTTCATTATATTAATGAATTTAAATGGAAATAATTAATTGGCCATGCCATCACATTGACTAAATGATCAATGTTGGCAAGTTTCCATGGTTTGTAGAGTTAAACTCAAGGGGTTTAAATTTAAGATGTTTTAAACATAAAAAGCCATAGAAGTTTTAGAAATATTTTAATGTAAATGTTTAAAAGTTATAATAGTTTTTGTTATAGAAGATTTTAGAAGCTCAAATTGGCATAAGGTTCTAAAACCTTAGTGAACCTTTACAAAGTTCTAGATAGGATAATATAAATAAGAGATCTTGAAAACATTTCATATAGTTCTTTCCTTGAATTTTTATCTTGTCTTTGACATAGGGTCATGTGATTTTGGACCTAAACTGACATAAGAATTACATTGTGAAATTAAAATTTTGCTAGAATTAGAATGAAAATTGAAATTGGTACCATCCATATCCCTAATTTGGGCCTTTAGTAAATTTATCAAATTCAACATAGTGTACCAATTATTTCCCAATCCTCACCCATGTAAACATGAAAATGGGACAATATAAGGTAAAAGCAAATTTAATGCAAAAACATGAGCCAATTGAGAGTATCATTTCTTTAGTCTTGGGAAGTATACATTGTACATGGAACTACACTTCTTTGTTTTTTTTTAAAGGCCCAAAGGTTAGGGTGCCAAAATTAAAATCACAGGTTTAAAATTTTGAAAAACCAAGTTCAAAACCATGCCCAATGAACCTACCATAAAAAGTTAATCAACAAAACTAGGAGTAAGGACATTTTTTGAAAGGAAGAACTATCCAATTGTGGTCATAACATTTTGCCCCATTAGAAAAAAGGTCAATACCCTCATTTGTGTTATGAGATTTATTGTCAACTATCATTTCATGTGAGACATGCTTTAAATTCAAGCTTTCAACTTTGTGCTCAACTTGACCTTTTGTTTCATTACATGATGTTGAATTTTTAACATTAAATGTTGATAAACATTTAAAAGTTGAGGCAAAATTAATTCAACCAAAATGTTGACAAATGTCACAATCAAGGTTTTCTTTTTCAATTTTGTGAGGTCGGTAGGTCGGCCATCAACCACAAGAAAAGTTAGTCAAATTTGGCTACAAGTTAGAGAGGACATTGGAAAATTTAAGATTCTTGTTATGTTTTGGCAACATGCTAAAAATTATTGTTTAACTATGACAATTTCATTTTTATTTTCCTTGAAATATGGCAACTTTGAACCATTTTTTCCAAAAAAATCATTTGTAATATACATGTTAACTTTTTTTGTCCCTAGAAAATTTGCCCAAAATGAACACTAGAATAAATAGGTTAGTCACCTCACACTTAGCAACTCAGAGAGTTAGGGTTCAATGATCATGCATTTGATGGTTTTCATTTTCAAAGACTTTTCGTAGGGCACAAGTCTCACCAACAATATTCCTTTACAAACTCCAAATTGGGTAAAAAATGCAAAAGTTGGGGCCTCTCAAAGTGGGTGGGGTCTTTGAAAAAAATTGCCATATAACACATTCCAACCTTGTGACAATGCAATAGTGCCAAATAAAAAATGTAATAAATGTCTCATAACCACTCATTTTACACCTTACACATGTACACCCCTACCCCCATTAACCATTAAACATTATCCCTTGTTTGTTTATGGGTGCATTTACCTTAATCACAATGTTAAATTTACTAGATAAAAATAATGTTTATCACCAATTATTGAATCTTTTTTTAAAAATATGTTTCTTGTAATAATAGTTCCTTTAAGGTTAAAACACCAACATGAACCATGGAACTTTTCATATAATAAAGTGAAGACTCCACCAAAGCTAATGCACAAAAATGTGATAAGTTTCCCCAATAATTTTGAATGAACCCAAAACCTTTTACAAGGAGATGAAACATAGAACCTTCAATTGGGATTCATTGCGAATTAACCCCAACTCATTCCATGTCAGATTCCACTTGGTTTGGGACATGGAAGTTTGTCACACAACTCAAACTCTCTTTCTCCAACTCAACTTTCCCACATCATGGTGCACTACCCACCTTGCTTCATCAACACACCTCCTTAACAAGCTATAAACCTCAACAATGGCAAATCTCAATCATGATCAAATACCCCCCACACAATGTTCACTTGTCATGCATGAGGACTTGTCATATGGGCAAACCTCATATTATTATGTCAAGTAATGATTTGGTAGTAAAACATTACTAACATGCCCCCTTGTGTGGGACCCACCAAGGGACCGCTTGATGGGGGCACATTGAACCATGGTGGATCCACACAAGGCAACAAAGTTGTTGTCTCATGGAACTTGGGGCCGAAGTGTGGGACCCAAATGCACGCAGGTGCAAAGTGACAAGACACCACAAGGCAAGGGCTTGGTGCCAAAATTAGGCATGTTTCACAAAAAAAACACAACATTCAACTCTTTCATAGGAGTCTTCTTTCAATTTGGTTGTGTGATGAGGCAATGGGGGTTTTAAGTGATTAAGACTGTGGACATGAATGGAGATTTGCAACAATCTAATGTTATATTCATCTAGTGCTAGGTGAATGTTTCCTTTCAAATGGATGTGAGTTGAATGAGTGTATTCTAACATGGGCATATGTTTGTGCATGAACAACTAGGTTAAATTAGAAATTCAAAAACATACCCAAGACTTGGACAATAACAAAAAAAACTTGGAGTAACATGGTGTGTTAAGAGGTATTAAAACAAGCTTTTGAGTGGATTACAAGGTGTTGCATGGGAGGAATTGAAAAGGAGAAAACCCAACATCAAGGTAGTCCCCCAAAAATATTTTAGTAAAAGCAAAAGACCATGTAGATATCTATCAATCAAGAATTGGTTGAGATGATCATTGAAAATGATGAAAGATTTCAAGAAAGAGGAGAAAATCCCATACCTTTATCAACCCACAAGAATATATATCCCACAAGGAAAAAAAATGATGGGTTCAATAAAATCAACCCACCTATTAAGGTGGCTCTTGAACAAGCTACAAAGGTGGTGGAAGACGTCAGTGTTGAAGAAGCTTAAGTAGCCTTTGAAAGGAAGACTTTGATTGCAAGCCACTCCTAGTGTATAAGACAAATAAAAGAAAGGGAATCTAGCTTCAACTTCAATTAAAAGAACGTAGCGAAATTTGTAAAAAAGTCTATTCATGGGTCTTTTAAACATGGTGGTGATAAAGGAAAAATAAAAACTTGAAGGGTTCAAACTACACCTAACATAGGAAGAGGCATCATAAAAAATATTATGAGTGACTTCCTTTGAATGGTTTTTCAAATCCACAATCTATGGCAATGTAAAAGGTTGTGTCCTTTGTCAAAGTGTTTGAGGTGGTTCAAATGATAATCATTGGACGTTCGTGCTTCCTCCCATGTAATGCACAAAGCTTGGCATAAACCACCGCACTCAAAGGCCAAATTAAAACTAAATTGTCAAATTCTTTCATAGGGAAGGGAGGTAAGGCCGAGAAAAGGCCCACTTGGTTGGTGAAATTTGAGATTTCTATGGAAACACAAATCATTATCAAGGATAACAACCAAATTCATTTGGCTCAATTTTTTTTTGGTGGACCACACCATGGAATGATGGATGATTAAAAAGGAGGCAAAGTCAAATCTATTGATGATTTTCTCTTAGTTGGATTTTAGGTCACATTTCAATAAAATATTCACCGTTCACAACCAAGTGTTGTGCAATAGCCAAGACTTGCTTGGCATAAGCCAAGGCAATGACTAAAGCTTGTTGACGCACTATGTGAAGAGTTCAATGATGGCTAACCTTGGTGCTAATGAAGGATGAAGATTACAAGAAAGTTGTATTCCTCCATGGCTTGTAACCATGGCACATTGATATTCATTGTTTGACAAGGAAAAGTTCCTACCACTTGTGAAGATCTAATGGAATTCATTAAATGTACGAAAGATGACTTGGTTCATAAGAAGTTTGGTGAGGGGTCTTCAATAAGTAAAATCTCGAGGGTGGAGGCCATCACCATTTACATTTGTGCAAGATTCCATAATTTTTGTAAAGGGGTGAAAATGTAGTTCCCGAACATTATCTTCCTTCGGAAAGTAAAGATGAGGGAACAAGTTCAAGTTTTTCATACTTCCAATAAAAACTATTATCATTTTACTACAACTACTCAAGTAATAATAAAGAGCTTATGGAAAGAGAAAAAGAAGGGGGTTGGGTCTATCATTTAGGGAAAGACCTACCATCCTAATTTCACTTTGATAATGTAAGAAAAAGGAAGTGCAGAAAGAAAGCGAACAAGATAAGAGGGACTAGGAAGTAGCTACCCTCTATACCTTTATAATACCTATAATGCATCATAATAGTGTCTAGTGGGTTGTTCACCCAATTGGTGTCTAACCTTTATAACACTTGCAAACCTTCTAGTGATGTTGTTTACCATCTATAGTCCCTCAACATGCCTTTCCAACACTGCCTACCATTTGTAGCAATCCCATTTATCCTACAAACTTCAATATTCAAGTCTAACCCCTTCCTACTACCATATATTGGTTGTTACCTTCTTGTGGTAGCAAGAAACTTCCTACTCCAAAAACTAATTAAGAAAATAAATAACACTAGCATTTGTAGGAGAAAAAAATAAACAACTCACAAGTAGGACAAAATTGTATATCATATTAACATATTATATTTTCCATCTTTATATCCTACTTTTAAAATGATAAACTCACATAAACAAATTAAGATCCTTCAACCAATTTTCATTAAATAACAAGTACAATACAATTCCATGCTCCTCTCCCTCTCTACTTGTGTTACAAATACAACCTTTCCAAGAGAGATTTCTCATAACCCGAACTCCAAACTACAACACACTCCAATGAAATAGATACCCCCTAAGTCCTCTTCTCATCCTCCTTCTCCACAAAACCACACAAGGCCCACATTGACCCCATGAAAATAGGTCTTATCCTAATCCTTCCTAGAAATTTCCTAGGTGATTAGGTGGATTATAACCAACCACTCATTAGCATGAACTAATTAATCCCATTAGCTTCAACCCTTTGGTAAAGGATAGTAAGTTTACCATTAGTAACTATCTAATTACTAGGATGCTTATGACACTAACTAGTCTAGGGATTTTACCCCTTAATAGTTTCCAAAGGTGTTTGGTGCAAGTGGGATCATCAAATGTGATTTCATGATCATGCCCCCCTTCCATGAATGCTCCTATCGCAATATGAGATGTAGGATGAAACAAAAATTTAAGTGGGTGGGTGGGTAATGGACAACCACCATTGTTCAACCAAACCTAGGTTAATAACCCAAATGAAATAGTTCAAATCAATGATTTGATTAAGAGGTTAATGTTTAATGGCCTTTGACAAACCAAAAACAAATGCAGAGTCAATATGGAACCCCATAGCAGACTTTCATTCATTAGCATTGGGTTTTGCCCAACACAAATGTTTGGTGTCCCAAATCATGCCAAAACCATCATCACAAAAAGCATGTGAGACTAAGAAATTCATGATTATGGGTAAGGTTGCCCATGTTTGGCCCACCTTGTTAACAATGGCAAGAGGTGGTCAATCATCATGCCAAACACTTGTGACATGTAACATGTATCCAAAATGGCATCCACAATAAGGCATGCATGCCATGGCACCAAATCATATGCCCATTGTAACAACTTAGGTAGTGTTAAATTAGTCTAAAACCAACCGATGCATGAGATCCCACTGATGCAACATCCACCAAAATTGGTTTGCCTAACCAAATATGGAATTGGTGACTAGAATGAACCAACACCCACCAGCACACCATCCACAGGATCCTTGTTATTATTTAGTTGTGGATGAACTTCAATTGAATTAGTATTTGGTTTCACCTTGGTAACAAATTATGTAAGAAATAAGTTTCATATATAAGTAAATAGGTATAAAAAAAATGTAACTATTAAGTAAATAGATGGTTTATACATAAATAAGGGTTGTTTTGACTACCTATCTATTAACAATCCACCAATTGAACTAACTGCCATGGCTAGTTAGGGAACTAAAACCCAATAGAAAATTGTTTCCATACCACTTACCATCCATCCTTCATGGTGCGCTAGTTGGTGTTGGTTCATCATGGTTGGAATTGGCACCATGCCACCAAAACTTGTGGTCGAGAATCACTTAATGGAAGAAAATTCTCTAGAAGGTAGATGAATGGTTACTCTTGAATGGTTTGTAGATGTAACAAACACACTCATGGCAGCTCCTAGAAAAGTCTTGATTGTAAGTCAAATAGTCCACCACATGCATTTGCTTGAGAATGCCCTTGACATGACCATTTAATTGTCATTATATCCACTAGGCTAACATCATCCAAATCTAATGTCCTAACGATGTGATGTCCTAAGGTAATGGCCCCAAATATCTATGCATAGTTGTGTTTGATAATAACGTTGGATATTGGGCCAACAACATCCCCACATGGTGAATGGAAACCTTTTGGGCTATGGTGTTGTAGTCCACATACATGTATTTGCAAACTTGTATACCTGCTTAAAACGTCATCATTAAACCAATGTTAATGCCTCCAAAGAGCTCCAATAAACATGCCCACTATTTAGGAGGTTGTCATAAAACAAGTGTGGCCCATATGGGAGTGTATCATGGTGGTCCATCCAATGTCATTTCTATTGAGGGTGATGATGGTAAATTTTGCCATGCATGCATAACACATTAATTAGATGTCTTTTCCAACTAATTTGAAGTTCCCCACAATGATGGTGGGTCATGTTTGGACAAGGCAACATGAGATGGATGTTCATGTATCATGTCTTCAAGTGGTAATGGGACATCATATCCATCCAAATTTCCTTCTAGTAGCCCCAACCCCTAAAGTCATGCGTTGCTACATTTGGCCAACATGGTAACACCATCAATGGATCCATCACCTCATGCAAAATATTGGACATGGAGTTGAACTTCACACCCATTTCATTTTTACCACCCAAGTCTATAGGAATCAGTTTCTTCCCAAAAATTCAATACAGATCCCATGGGATACAACACAATGCATCTAACCAATACATCATATATGGTGTACATTTGTCACTACATATGTGTGGCTCCAACCTACACATATGATTTGTTTGTTGGGTGGTTGGAGTTCAATTGCACTATGATGTTAATCTTAGTAAGTCCACAAGTCTTCTTTGATGTACTCCTAAATGTTTAAATCTCATATGGGCATGATTCAACATCTTCATTCATCATGCCAAGACCCACAAATGCTAATTGGCCCAACATCATTAGTTGGACAATAAAATTTAATATCATTTTTTTAAGGTAAAATGTTTGCCCATTTCCACTTTTGAATTGAAAAACGCATTCCTTGTTAAACATCAACACCATTCTTGGTGTTACTAATGGTCGATCAATGGCAGGCCAAATTGGAAGGTTAGACAACTTGGCATTTGCAACTTGCCATAAAGGAGGGACGTCTATTTCTAATTATGTTGTCAAGAAAAATCCTCCACTTGTTGGCCTTGTGTGAACATGCCCCATGCTTGGGGATGTGGATGTTTTAATTAGCACAATTTAAACCAACATAGATGATTAAGGAATACCTATTTGGTGCCAAGCTTCCTTTGTTTGAGGGTCAAGTCCCTCATCTACCCCACACGGTTTTGGAATGTGAACTAAATCGTGTAATTGCATGAATTAATGAATCCACCTCACATGGATCATAAAATGTAACATGATGTTTCACCCCCAAATATAAGCATCCTAGGGACATCCATGGAATCAACAAGTCCTACTCCACAAAATAATCATGAAAAAAAAATCTAATCCCAAATATGTAGGTGCACTTGTGGAATTTGATTTTGTTGCCTTCTTCTCCTCCAACTTTGGGGCTACCATACTAATGATCAATTCCTCCAACCAAACAAATTGATCTTCAGTAATGGCCAAGCCGACCACCACCTCGACCTTGGTCATTGGTTTTATTTGAGGCTTTACTTGTGATTTTGCCCTTGGTTTGAAAACCATTGCCTCCCCCACATCCCCCTTTGCCTTCACCATCCTTATTGTTAGTGGGTTTATTGGAATGAAATTTTGGATGCAATGAGTAACAATGGTAAATGTCATAACTATGAACATCACAATGTTCACATTCCTCATCACTAAAAGCTATGGATTTGGATGTAGATGCTTTAGCCTTGTTGGGGCATTGCTTCTCATGTTAGGACGTTGACAAGTCCAACACATAATACCTTGGCCTTATTTTGCTAAAACAGATGGAAAAGGCCAAAATTGATCCCCTTTTTGACCTCCTTTAACCTTCCCACTCCAAGTAACCATTGATTCCTCCTTCTTGGAATCCTTTTGGGTGGTCATGGTGATAACAAACTTACCACCTTCCACCACACAAAATCCTCAATCAAGTTTTTCCACAATGTGGAATGCCTCTTCTAATGTGGCACGGTTTTCATGAGTAATGATGAGTTGAGGTTTGACCATCCTTTGCACATTCTTGCCCTACATGGACAAATATAATTGCACCAACTGCTATTCCATGAAAATGTCATTGTTTTCTTTAGTAAACCATGCCAACCTTGTGTATGGTGTATCATCCTTTTCCTTTTGGACATCTTGGATCTTTTGTATTTGATCCCCACAAATGCCCCCATATTCCAATTTCAAAACTTGAAAAAATTGTTCCAATGGTTCCAAGGGGTTCCCATTAGGTTTGGGAATTTTGAAAAAAACCAAAAAATAAAAAGGGAGGCCTAGGTTGGACCCTCATTAACCTCTTTATTTTCAAACCTTCATTGAGGTGTCTAAGCCTTTAAGGGAGCTCAAACCTTGTAGGTTTAGGGAGGAGCTTCAAGCTCTTAACAATGGCAAAAAAACCCATCATTATCCACCACCACCTGCCTTTTTTCAATTTTTTTTTCCCTTTCTTCCTTTTTTTTTTCTTCTACTCCTTTTTACCACTTTCTACAACCATGCATGCTTGCTTATTGACGATGATCCTAATGATGCCTTGCTTCACCCTAAAGCCAAAGAGATTGATGATAGGTGGTTGTGGTTGATTATGAATTACTACCTTGTTGGTGCCTATTGTTGGTGTTGTTATTGATTAAGAGAATGTGAGAGCGAAAGAGGGAAAAAATGAAATGTAGAGAAAAAAAGAAACAAAATGAAGGGGGCCCTTGTGATAAAAATAGGGGACTTCCTCCTCTTGTTTTGATTTTGATGTTTTTTCACAATTCCAAGGTACTAGGCCTTGTTTGAGGTTCAACTCCTTGTGATGTTTTAAATAAAAAATAAGCATGAAATCACAAAAATCTTTAAATGATTTTTTTGACTCAAAGAGTAGACCAAAAAATGCCCTCTAGTTGCAACTTTAATTAGCTGCAATTCCACAAACAAAAACACAACCAATGCACCACACGACATCCGAACAAAGTTCCCAAACAAGCTAATCCTTGGGCAAAAACCAACTAGTTTAGTTGTAACACAAAACAATTAGCTTGATCTTTTGTGTTTCAAGAAAACTCACTTGTAAATTGCAAGAATATAAATTTAAATCATCAACAAACAAAACTTGTTTTTCTAGTGTGCTATGCAATCTCAAAACATGAAAGATGAGACTCCAAAGCCACAATGTGAGGATAAACACAAAAAAAAAAAAAACCTTGTTCACACTACACATGGTTTCAAGCGTACATGGCAAATTAAAAATAAACTACTTTGCAATAAATACCTAACAAATCATACAAATTGAATTCAACATTATGGAACAAAGATTTGTTGAGCAAATTGAAGGCATTATGCATGCTAAACATATTTCCCATTATGGTAAACAATATATGGTGAAATGGGAAGGGTGCCATTTAAAGGAATCAAGATGAGTGAAACCATCTCACTTGGACTAGTTAGGATGTGGTGAAATTTGAAGTTGAAAGAGGCCACGAACTTGGGTTAATAAAACCTGTAAGAAAAAGGTGAGCCTTGACACAAAAAGGTGTTGATGTGAACATCAATTTTCAAAAGTGAAGGTGATATGTGCAAAACCCTTATGTATTTACCTAATTGCATCACAATTATAGTCTATTTTATGTGCGGAAAATTAAATGGACGAAGTTGATGAATGAAATGGGGTAATGGTGACCAATACGAATGGACCTTAGGTGGTGAACTTGTAAACAAAAACCTCCTTTGTGCTCACTTGGGCAAGAATGGGGTAATGTTCATGCTATTGCAACATGAACATGTCTCCAAATGGGGGTTTGACCCTATACATGGATTCACAACCCATGTACCAAAATGGCAAAAAAGATTTGGATTATAAAGCCCAATTTAGCATTATTTGTTGATACATTTGCACCCTTTGTCAAAAGCAAGCCCACCTTTGTTTGGGTTGGCCCATGGAACTTTGACATGGAGTTGGTATGAGAATAGCCTTAAAGGAAGTCGTTTTGAAGTTGCCATGGAAGAGGTGTAGAAGTTGTCATAAACGTGATGCAATGTATAGAACTTTCCCTTGATTTCTTTCATGTTGAAAAACAAGGGAAGTTAGCACAAAGGAAATAACCAAGGTGGAGGAATTAACTACCTTTCAGAACATTTATTGTGAGGGCCATGAGGACTTTAAGAGGATGAAAGCAATGAAGACATTGACCTCTTACGGTGGGGGTGGGTGACATCCGCCAGTGTGTGGAACCCACCACATGACCATTTGATGAGGGCACATAGAAGTGTGGTGGATCCACATGGGGCAACAAAGTTGATGTTTCATGGAGCTTGGGGTCTAAGTGTAGGAAGATGCAAAGTGACAAGATGCCACAAGGCAAGGGCTAGGAATGTCTCACAAAGATGCATGACCCTCAACTCTTTCACATGAGTCCCCATGTAGGACCCAGGTGCATGAAAGTGCAAAGTGGCAAAACGCTAAGGCAAGGGCTTGGTATCAATGGTGCCAAAACTAAGAGTGTCTCACAAAGAAACCTAACACTTACCTTGACTTGCTCATGAAAGTCCTCTTGTGGTTTGACGACATGACAAAGCCATGGAGGTTTTGGGTGATTTAAGGCTCAGAACATGAGTGGAAGTTCGTAACAATCTAGTATTAGATTCATCCTAGTGCTAGGTGGGTGTCTCATCTTGGACGTGAGTTGAGTGAGTGTAACCTAATGTGGGCATATGTTTGGGCATGTGTAGCTAGGATAAGATTAGAAGCCTGCACAGGACTTGGACAAGCTCGGAGGAACTTGTAAAAGGTCGTGTCAATTACACACCATGTGAACCAAGAGTAGACCCTGGACTTTGGACTCCACTCTCAATTCAGGTATAATGCCCTGCTGAACCCAAACCCCAGACCTCAAGCTCCGCTCTTGGTTCAGGGGTGTAATGTCCCCTGCTGGACTGGCATTACCCTTCTCCTAAGTAGACTACAGAAAAACACACCCAAAACCTTGGCAGCAAAACTTGATAAAAACTCCCAAATTGAAACATGATGAGCACTGCAGTTCAATCCACCCATCCAGTGCCTGCACATGTTGTCTAATTAAAGAGAGTTGCGGGATGGATATACATACTTGATCTGGTTTTTGCAAATGTATCTGTTTTGCTCATATTGGGATTGAGCAACAGAATGGTGTTTGCATTGGTGTAGCTGCAATTTGTCTGCTCAAAACACAGGAGGATTTAAACAAAACTGTTCCCAAAGTAAAGCTGCAACTGCAAAATGATTACTCGATTTTAATAGTTGGGGAATACACGAATGAATTGTTACCTCCTTAGCTCATGTAGCACAAAACCTTTGGTGCTATATATTGGTTCTTCCAGTCTGCATTTACAACCAAATTCTGAGCCAGAAGTCGGCAATGAACAGGAAAAGAACTGTTTTTGGGGTGAACCAAGAAGGTGATGTTGCTTTCAACCTATACACATTTTCCATTCTTTTGAGATGAGCTATTTTGCCCATTGAGAAGGCTCCTGAGATCAAGGAGCTTGAACTGGGCCCCAGATTTCTCAAGGTCTTCATGCAGCAAAGATAACTCAACCACCAGATCCTGCAAGATTTCGATGTTAGTGCTGTTTGCCACATTTCAAAACCTACTGTTGTAAACCCACGCCCTTAACCCAAACAGCATTTATGCTTTGTTGAGTCATCTATGCAAACCCTATGCCTGTTACTTAACTAGCCCATATTACAGTCAACCACTGCCTTGATAGAAGAAGCTGTGCCATGCCAATGAAGAATGAGCATGAACAATTGCAGGCTTGAGATTCCCAGATTTTCAGTATACAGTGCTGGAAAAGGTGGGACAAAATAGATGAAGAGAGATGCCTGTACCTCCAGTTCTTTTGTAGAGGTCTTCACTGAAGCAGCTCCAATGAAGGTGACAACATAATGAGAAATCTGTAGCCAGAAGAATCATTAGATACTTCACCTGTGCAAACACTGTTATAAGAACTCTGCTGCACAGATTTGGGACAAAACTCTGGTCTGTCCACGCAGATTGCTGGGGTCACCCTCCAATTTCAAATATCACATACATGTAGTAATACTTGTGACCCACATTAATGCTGATGTATGCTATATCCATGATTCATAAATTGAGAAAAAATCCAGTTTTCCAGTTGATTACCAGCCTATAGTACACTGAAGCTGTGACTTGAGGAAGATCAAAATTATCTGGAAAAGCACTCTTGAATGTTGTCTTATACTCAATAAGGTCAGCGCGGATCATTCGGACTCCCTGGACTAGTGACTGTGCACTCATCTCCCTCATTCCGCCACCATCAGTTTCTCCAAGCACTTGCTCATTTAAACGGTGCTCACAGCCACTCTGCACACTCATAATGGAATCCCCAAGCATCACGAACGAGTAAAATTACTGAAAAATTTCTGAGTCCATCTTCATATCCTGTTTGTAGGAACAAAAGATGAATCCAAAGCACAAAATAACAATAGAAAAATGCAGTTCTGCAACAGCTGAATGTGAAAGGTCAGTGGTGATGATCATCCACTGTTCTGGCTTGCAAATTTGAATAAACTACAATTAGTTGTACAGACTCATCTGTGAGAGGCCCACCTGAATCCAGGTCCGCAATGGAACAACAATTTCAGATGGGTCTGGATCCCACCGCAGGATGAGACCCAAAAGCTCTATCAATTTTGGAATTACTCCAGCTGGCTTGTTTTCTGGGAATGTAGAATGGAAATTTTCAATGGAGTTGATTGCTGGCTTCATCAGAGCTACCCCACCACCAACAACAAAACCCATGATTCATTTTCCAGACCCTTACTGAAAACAAAAGAGCAAATAGGTTGATGTGACTGAGCGATTGACTGTGACTAAGGGCTCAAGTTGCACAAGGGGAAACCTGATCTTTCCACTGGGAAGCTTGGAGAAATCCACACTCAATCAATAAAACAGCAAATCAACAGCCACTGTTTTACACTACACAAGTGTTTTATCTGTACATAACACAAGGGCTGATCCAATGGGGTATAAATTCAACATACATTATGGCTAGGTTACGAAGGGTAAATATGAGAGCACCAAGTTCTGTGTTGTGAACATGGATTCCATTAATTGGCACACAGTCCATTGCTCACAGTGGCATGCGAAAAAGTCCATGAAACATATCCATGAAGTCCCCGTTATCACAGGAAGGATGATCAACAGTTCAAAACTCAGAGCCCCAACAAATAGAACAATAGAGAAGAATTTCCACCAGGCACTGAAATCATTGAATCCATAGATGACTCATATAACAATGCAGGCTACCTAGAGAAGAACCAGCAGTGTCAAATGACAGAATGAACTGCTCAGACAGAGAAACAAGCAATGTAGAAGGAAACAGTAGAGAAGGCTGAGGTAATGAAGAAAGAGGTCCATACAGACAACAATATTGCAATGTAGTGCAAGCTCATTTCGTGTTAATCTTCCATCTTTGGCTGCATGGCAAGCAGGTAACCATTCTTGGACAATTCCTTCACAATATCGAGCATCTTGTTGAAATAGCCCAGCCATTATGTTCACCAAACCCAACACACACCTCTCTTCCCGAATCCGATAGTGTGCTCCAAAACCATACACTAATTGCCTCCATTGTTGTCCAAGCTGCCAGCCCCCTGCAAAGAAAGGCGAAGTCCATCCTGTGTTACTGAAAGGACAATGCCCACAGATCCCTGTTTAGGGCTAGTTTTCTTTAATCCACATAATCTGGAAACCAAAGAATGTGTGCATGAGGATGTCAGGAATAAGGTGAGTACACCTGCCCACAGGCACAAATTTAGGGTTATTCCTCTTTATTATGTATGAGCCAGTGTTCAAAGAATCTGAAGTGAGCATCTCAGGTGTTGTTGGACATGAGTGCAATAGATATAATGTTCACGAAAAAGGAGACCCTATCACTTGACTCTGTGAATAATTTCCAGTAGTAGGAGTTAAAAAGCAACTACCTCCCTTCTCGGCATGGAAGGCAAGACGCACTAGGTTGTCAAAAGCCGTTTCTATTTCCTCAATTGGAGGCATGAGAAGCAGCTTATTGGGTGGAGCATCCCTGCAACAAATAGGCAAACAGAGAGGAATTATCACACCCCTGTACTACTTTGGATATCCTAAATGAACACCATCCAACATCAAAAGATTCAAAGTCTCCTCAGATCTATATTTTCCAGAACACAGATTCTTAATAACATTGAAAATTGAATCACAAAACCAAGATCAATGGAGATGCATAGGGCCATGGTTAAAATCAAGTACCTGTAAAAGCGTTCACAGGAGCAGCTAAACTGCAACTGGATGGTGCTCATACTCTGTTTTCCTCTCTCATCTACAAGCATGTAGGATGTAGCTGGTGACTGCCCTTGTACGCCTCCTTGGGCCAGAGCTTGTGACTCAATATGGCTGAATGATACTATCACCTGCCCTAGAAAAGTATCACTACTCCATGGAGCTACCTGCATAAGATTCTAGCTCCACATAAGAATAACATCTATATTTTCTCTGCAGACTTGACTAAACAATAGAAAATATATGATGTCAGTGACAGCAAGATTTAGCTGTATACAAGAGTATCAATGCAGTAGTGTCATTAACTTGGACCCTGGTATACTATACTCTAAATTTGGTATCCTAATGATCTTCCTAAGTGGCATCAATGTCAATGCTACTCAACTCATCTCAATTCATGCTCAACAATATTGCAGACTGCAAAATTTGTTGTGGCCAAATATTGGATCTGAAAAAAACCCTTCTTTGGTGGAAACTGCCAAAGAGGCTTTTAGTGGGAAAAGCTTGTTCATAATGCACACCAAACCCTGCAAACGTCATGTTTAAAAGTCAATTAGCAGTCAAGTTCTCACCTTCTTCTTTCTTTTGGAGCTTTGTTTTCTTACAAATTGTCGAAAGTTGCCGATTCCACCTGGCGTTTCACCTGTTGTTTCTGGATCAGGATCTGCAGCCTTAACTGCTTCAACCTTCTCCCAGACTTCAATCAGAATTCGGTCCTGTGAACTGTCAGGACAAACATTTTCCCCTGCTTAGTTAATCTGATTCCACCAATCCCACCTTGATGGACTAGTCAGTTTTATCTTTGTATAGTGTATCCACACTTTGAAACTTCATGATATGAGTAACATGCCATGAGATGCTTTTGTAACCTTTGTTGCAACTTCAAGCACTAACATTCTTTAACAATCTGCAAATTGCTGGGTACGCGCACTGTTGAGGAAGGAGCTTCTGAGTGAATGAACATTCACCTGCCAATAGGTATCCATGGTGATCTTGTCTGCCATTCAGCATTTCCATTGCAGACTACAACTTCACTGAAGAACACTGGGGTCCTCTCAAGTCCATCTTCAGATTCAGGAGGAGAGGGAGTTGTGCCTGCCCTTGCTGGCAAGATGGAAACAGAACAGTAGACTGATATTTCAGCAGGCTTCTTGCTGAAGGCTGGCAAGATACAGGAGGATGCATTCATAGGCTTCAGATCTTCTCCAGACAGAATCTCCACCTGCACACCACCTGAAAATGAAGGCAGATTGCCAAACAGATTGACTAGGTTTGAGAGGTTCTGCAGCTCTTCCACTTTCCAGCTTTGGTATACAACAGGATCTGCAAATTGTGTTGGGGGCACCAGCATGTCATCATCTCTCTTTAATGCTTCCAACTTCATCTGAACCTCTGCATCCAAAGAAAAAAAAAGGGTTGGGTCAGGAGTTTCTTCTTCTTAACCAAAAGGGAAACACACAAGACTAGCCTCTGTCTGCAACATTTGAAAAATCTCCGAGCAGGACTTCAAAATTCGTTTACAGAAAGCTAAAATGCTCATGTGGGGGGGGGGGGGGGGGGGGGGGGGGGCGCCACGCCCCCCCCCCCCTCCACCCCCCACCCACACACCCACACCAACGCACCATTTTATAGTGTTTGTGGACGCGCAGTTCCCCCCCCCCC
>Ga0116227_10001985_pt1 | contig 46704 bp, 33 predicted proteins | sample S1TSphgellanicum_FD_89693 | JGI IMG/M metagenome (GOLD analysis project Ga0116227, IMG submission 89693) | Host-associated microbial communities from peat moss isolated from Minnesota, USA - S1T2_Fb - Sphagnum magellanicum MG | ecosystem: Host-associated > Plants > Peat moss > Unclassified... | reverse complement strand
TTTCTTTCTTATACAACCCACCATCCTATTTTTTTCATTTTTTTTTTAAAAATCTTAAAGGTGTTAAAGTTTTTTTCCTTTTATTTTTTTTTTGATAGTTTTTTTTTTTTTTTTTTGCAAGCCATGGAAGGCTATCCACATAATGTAAATTACTCAAAATCACAAGGTGGAATCAAAATTCTCAAGAGATGTGGGCTGACCCTTCCATGGAAATTAGATTGGTGGACCTTTTTTTAGAATGTTCAATTATAGTGCATTTCAGCTAATAAGAAAGAATTCATAACTTTCATGTATGCGAATCCTTGTAAAGACGAGAATGTAAAATTTCTTGGAGAAAAGCCCTCAATTTTATTCTCACCACATTCAAGTTTTGTAAATAAAAAATAAGGGAGATTGTAAGGATCAAAGAAGAAGAAAAGGGCCATGAAAAAAAATCATGTGTTTATTCTTTAGTCCAAATTGGGTTTACATTAGGAGCAATAGGTATGCATTCAATTGGAGGAAAAATGCAAGAAATATATAATAGGAAAAAATTGAACACATTTGGGTACTTAATTAGAAGCAAAGGGTGATAATTGTTTTCTAATCCTCACCCATAAACATGAAAACTCTATAGTATAACATGAGAGAGTATTCAAATGTAAATAACATGGGCCAATCGTTATAACCAACCATCAAGAGTAGTCGTTTTTATCATTCGGTGCCTTTAACAAGCATTGGATCCTATACAATACCCTAAGGTCAGTTTCATCATTAAATAAATCCTCAAACTAGTGAAATGAAATTTTGTGAAAATATGAAGTCATCATGTTGAAAATCATCATAATTATCATAAGCTACATTATGAATAATTTCACTATTCATATCACAAAATTATAGTAAATTATGGAAAAATATATATTCAAAATTTTTAAAATTTTTATTTTTTGATTTTTGATTTTTTTGGGGTCAATGTGGAAACTGACCCTAGGGCATAGTATACATTTTTAGAAATTAACATATTGAGCTTCTCCATTATAAGAAGATTGTGCTTCATCCAAAAATACCTATGCATTTTTGACAACTTAAAAATGCATACACTTCATTCAACAATATACCCTGCTTGCTTCAACTACATTTTTAAAGGAATGGGTTTTGTGTTGTATGGGGATCTGATCCAAGCCAGGGAATCACCAGAACACAACTCTTTTGGAGGTAAATTAAAGCAAGATCCTGAAATTTCTTGATAATTGTGGATTTTGGGGGAGGGGGGAGGGCGAGAAATTGTTGTTTTGGGAGGGGGGAATTCATGCACAAATTAACCTGGATTGAGCTGACAGTGGGAATTTAAGCCATCAAAGGAATAGTAACATGGGTTGTTTGTTGGCCTTGCCTACTACCAAGGCAAGGATATTGTGTTTAGATTCATTATAGAGTATTGTAGCTTAAGGCATTTTGGCCCCTACTAGGTAATAATAATAGCTCTATTTTTATATGAGGATTAAATTCGAAATATGATATTTTGGCTTGTGTTGAAACTTGAGATTAGTTATAGAGTTATAATATCTTGAAGGCTTTTGGTTTCTTTTCCATGATTTTTTGAAGATTATATTTTTGCATGGTGAAATGTTTGAGTTTCCATAATTCTTCTTTTTGCCTTGCGATACTTTTAAAGGTAAAATGGCAAGGCCACGGTGTGACACACACCCCCTTGTTAGCACGGATCTGGAGTCACCTCTCCAAAGCTATACATTTAAAATAAGGAAAGCTATTGCCCAAGTCTAGACACAAAGTTCTCTTCAATGGGGGATAGATATCCTTCACCACCAAATTTGGACTTTTGTGAGCTTACTACACTTACATGATGAAGCAAATCACATGTGGGAAGTGACAAAATGCAGCCATTTTCTTTGGACTTAATGCTTTGGTTGGATCCAATATGGAAATGTTGTTTGGCCTTGGAAAAGGTTCCGTGTGTGTGTGTGGAGAATAAGGCTGCTCTCAAAGGCTGTTACTTTGAGTGAATTACTCTACAATATTTTTTCCATCCAACTCTTTTCTGAAAATCCTCCCACCCACCCCTTCCGCAAACTTTCTTATCTTTGTGTTCACAAAAATTCCAGGTGGGTGTTTTGTGTGATCAAAGTACTTTACCCCATTCCTAGAACTGTCAAATTCTGGACATGGCAGTGCAAAAAAGCCTAACCCCCACAACATCACATTCAAGAAAGCTTGGGGCTCAGTTGAAACAAACACTTCAAAACCATTCAACACTAAACTTACGAGTATCTCCAGAGATGGCATACTCTCCAGAGATGACAATCTAGCTGAAGCTCTGCCATGTTGCGGCATTTTGGAGACAGGGCCTAAGTTTGACTTGTTAAAGGGTCACATTACGGCGTGGCTGAAAGAGCCATGGGATGCTAAAATGACTCCCCCTTCATCACACTGGCCATTGATAATGAAGCACTTAAAACCCAAGTCTCATTTTTGGTATATTTGCTTTTCATGGTTATGGGTGGGGAGAGAAAACGATTACTCCAAGTCCTTGGACAGATAAACACGGATTGGCTGAGGAAGCCAATCAATCGCTCCCACCTCTGGAGATGCTTTGAAACTTTGCCAAAATTTACAGGCATAACAAAAGTTCAATGGTCTTGGTTAGTAAGTAGAAGCAACATTTGACAATTCATAAGAAAAAAGTCTACAAGTCCAGAGCATTTATTGCATACCTTCACAAATATGTATTTTTCCCATGAATGTCCGTACCCCTCACCTCACCTCCCCTCCCCTTCCCCCGAAAACACACTGACAAAACTACTAACTATGGAAGAGCTGGGTTAAGTTGTCTTGTTCGGAGACAACTTACATAAACATGCCTAGCTTCCAAGTTCATGCAGAGAATTGTAATTCCTCCCTAGTTTTGGCCCAACCCACTATCCTTTGGATCATCTAGATTGGGTATCAATGGCATGGCATATGACGATCACTCAAAAGAGAATAAAAAATTACTCCAAAACAGGCTTGTCACATTCGGGAACTCACACACATTGGGGCACAACCGATCCACAAAAATTCTATTAGAAAAATCACAATTGCTTAAGCCATCATTCCTCAAGATTGTGTGAGTTTAGTAGCAATAAGTTTGATGTGTGTTATATTGTTACTATCCCAACAGTTAGTGGATGATGATCTTGAATTACGTGGACATCGGCAATTTTTTGCAAATGGTAAAGCAATGGAGGTAGCATTTATATAGATTTAAACAAGCCTTGTTTGTGTAATTAAGAGGATCACAAAAGTGTAAATTAATGGTAGTACTAAGCTATATAAATATTAAGGAGAGGATGAAGTAGACAAAGAAAAAAGAAAAATGATGCAATGTTTGGTGTGGTAAAATAAAGGGTATTTGAGAGGTTATGTTTGCTGACAAGATGATACAAAGATGGGAAGGGAATGGAAAAATGTCCAAGGTCCAAGACACTCAACACAAGGACTTTGTTGTTGTCATCTTACTTGTCTTCATATGAGGAGGAGGATGGGTGAGGATGGGCTGTTAGTTCGGTGCTCACATCATTGATTGCCCAACTACCTCCCTCTCCCATTATAACAATAAAAACCGAAAAGAATTGTTTTGGTTGGGGGGGGGAGGGGGAATATTGCCCCAAGGCTCCTTTTTGTCATCATCTAAAGAAGAAAGGGGGAAAAGTATATAAAATAGGTAAAGGAACCCCTTGCACTACAATTCTTATTCACTCAATCATATTGTGACATAACAATTTGTGCCCCACAAAAACCACAACACACTGAATGAATGAATCCTTAGAGTTCTCTCTATCAAGCACACAACAAACATACAAGGTAAGGCAATGACCCAAAAAGAAAACCATCTAGAACAAAAACAAACACTATGCATGTACTCATCTAAGTTATATCTAATCACACATGACCCCGCCCTCTCCACCCCCAAAATAAATGATTGAACAAAAATAGATCATGCACTTCCTTTCCTTTTTAACAAACACCAAAGGCAACAACAAAGATAAACAAGGGTTGGGTCACATTGTGGCCTTGCCATTTACATTGAAAAGTATCGTAAGGCAAAAGAATAAATATAGAAATTCAAATATTTCACCATGCAAATTTATAATCTTAAAAAAAATCCTCTAAAAGGAACCAAAATCGTTCAAGATATCATAACTCTATAACAAATCTCAAGTTTCAACACAAGCCAAAATATCATCTTTCAAAAATCCTCGTATCAAAATAGACCTACTACCTAGGGGCGGGCCAAAATCCCTTAAGCTACTATACTCTATAATGAATCTAAACACAATATCCTTGCCTTGGTAGGCAAGGCCAATAAAGAAAACAACATAAAAAAGAGAGACACATATGTTCTTATTATAGCTTTCTTCCTCTTCAAGAGATACAAGCATTTAAATACCCATCTACAATAAAGAAAAAGTCATGGCCCCAATATTAACTAATTCTTCTTGTTATGCATTTTTCTCAATAAGAAAATGGAAGTCCCCTTCTTCCCTTTCTCTCTTCTTCTCCCAAGGCTTTTTGATCCATTCATGACAACACAAATTTTGAAAGAAGTGTAATTTGCTCTGGTGCCAATGATATTTCTTCCCACTACTCTCTCTCCCCAAATATTTTAATGATTTTGTAATTTCTCTCTCTTCTCTCTCTTTCTCTTTTATTCTTTGATAATTCTGTTGGGATCTGCCATTTGTTGTGTTTTGTTGGGTGTGTGTGTGTGCATGAGTGTGTTTTCTAATTGTTTTTTTCCCTCCCTCTCTCTCTCTCTCTCTTCTTTTCCTTTCTTGGGCGTGGGTTACTTGGAGTTGTTTGGTGTCTCTCATTCTTTTAGTGCTTTTTGTTTGTTGGCCTTGCCTACTACCAAGGCAAGGATATTGTGTTTAGAGTCATTATAGAGTATAGTAGCTTAAGGGATTTTTATAGGCCCCTACTAGGTAATAATAATAATAGGTCTATTTTTATAGAAGGATTTTTGAATGATGATATTTTGACTTGTGTTGAAAAACTTGAGATGAGTTATTATAGAGTTATGATATCTTGAAAGGATTTTGGTTTCGTTTAGAGGATTTTTTGGGGAGATTATATTTTTGCATGGTTAGGAAATATTTGAATTTTCATAATAATTCTTCTTTTAATATATAATTCATTAATTTTTTTTCATAATTCTTAAAATGTAAACAGCAAGGCCACATTGTGACACACCCCTTGTTTGTTTTAGGTAAATTTGATTTCCTTCTCTTTTGCTATTCTCTGCTTGAAATTCTCTCTCCCCAAAATGATTTTGTAATCTCTCTCTCTCTCTCTTTTATTATTTAATTTTTCTGTCGAGATCTGCCATCTGTCGTGTTTAGTTGTGTGTGTGTGTGGGGGGCCGATTTCTACTATTTTTCTTCATACTTTTGCATTTCATTTTTCTCTCCCTTTGGGGTGGGTTACTTGGATTTGTATCTCTCCCTCTTTCTTTCTTTCTTCTAGTGCCTGATGTTCGTTTGGTTTTCCTTCTCCTCCGCTTTGCAGTTGTGTGTATTTTCTGTTTGAATTCAGTTCTCATAAACTGCAGTCAGTTTTGTTGTGTTTTATTGTTGTGGTGTGTTTTGTACAAGTGTAAGTGTGTGTGTGTGTGTGTGTGTTTTTTGTGGTTTTCTTTCTCTGTGTCTTTGTTTACTATTGTGGTGTTTTTGTTGTTGGCTCATGAGTGGGTGGGGTTTTGTGTAGTAGTGGTGCTTCTCGGTTGGCTTGGGATCCTCTTGGTTCCTTTGGTTGGTTTGCTATGCAGTTTGTGTGGGTCTTGTCGAAGTCTTCTTGTTATGTGTTGCGCTTCTTACGGCTGGTGTCTTCTTCTTCTTCGTCTGGTTGCGTTGAACCCAATACTACTACTACAACAACAAGAAGCTTTGGGAAGAAGAAGAAAACGGTTGTTGTAATGGGGAGGTCAGGCAGAATAGCCCCTCGCATTTGCTCCACACTCGAGCTTCGAACCCACGCGCTGCCTCCGCCTTCTTCTTCAATGGCGCTTACACTTCCTCCCTCTAGTAACACGGATGCTGCTGCTCTGAGTAAGCCGCCGGCGGAGGCGGTGAAGTGCTGCCGCTCCTCTCCTCCCCCTCCCTCTCCCGCTACGCCGGGACAAACTCCGCCAGCCAGCGTGAAGCCACAGGCGTGGCCGCTAGAGGTGTTGGAACTAATGCAGCAGCAGGTGAAGGTACTGAGGTCCAGCGATGGTGGTGGTGGTGTCGACGAGGCTCCTGGCAAACGGAAACGTGCCTGCCCAGCAGCAGATCGTGATGGGGAAGAGGACGAAGCTGCAGAAGAAGAAGAAGAAACTCTTAAGAAGCAATGCGAGAAAGCTGCGACTGCTGTTGCTGATGCTAGCGGAATCGAGGTGGAGCTTCACACGCAATCTCCTCTTCCGGAGGATTGGGAACAGTTCTTGGATCTGAAGGTAGCAGAAAAGGAAATACGTTCTTCAGCAATTCCTGTTTCTTGAGCTTAGTTAGCTTGAGCTTTTTAAACCTAATGCGTGCCTGCTGATCAGCAAAGTGTGGGGTTTGTGGCAGACGGGGGAGCTCTACTACTTCCACTGGCGTTCCTTCAAACGAGCGAGAACGGATCCCCGAGAGCTTGTTCGACAAGTCGATGACTCCGTGCGAGCTCTAGTATTGAAAGCGCAAGCTCGCTGCTTCACACCCAAGAATGAGTTTCCGCAGCAGGAGTCTCATACTGCTGAAGAAGAACGAGAAGCACCACGATCGGATATTGGATGCTTGAAGGAAGGAGAACAAGAAAACCCTTCTTCTTCTCAAGCTTCGTCCGGAGCAGGAGAGGTGGAATCTGTGGAAGATAGCAGCATAGAGAAAAAGAAGCAGCGGAAATGTGAGGATGATGTCAGAGAGGAGGAGACGAGGACGACAAGGGGGATGGTAGCATTGGGGTGTCGCCATTGTTCCATGTTTGTCATGTTATCACTTTCATTCCCTTCATGCCCTAGCTGTGGAGAACAATCCTTGCAAGAGTGAAGGGAGGTGGTTTGGGAGGAGGAATGTGACATAGGCCTTGCTTAGTGTCATTGCCAGGAAAAAGCCAATGACAATGACTCTAAGCAGAGCTGTGGCAAGAAGAGGAAGAAGAACACAAGCAACAAGCAGCAGGAGGAGAAAGCTCTGAAAGGATTGATGATGATGATGCCAAGCCACTCCTGGCTCACACCTGCCACAACTCCTGTTCCCCCCCCCATCCCCTCTTGCCATTTTGCTTAGTGCCATTGTCAGGAAAAAGCCAATGACAATGCCTCTAAGCAGATGAAGAGATTGGCACCTCTGGTTCAGATCAGACCAGGCCAGGGGAGTGTGCCAAGCGCTGGAAGGAAGGAAGGCACGATGATACAAGAAGATTCAGAAAAATGAAACCACAAGAAGAGGATTTTGGGAGAAAAGATCATTTGAGAAGAAGAAAAAATCAGTGAAGGAAACCATAAGAACAACATGAAGAAGAAGAGGCCAGTTTGATGAGAGCCAGGGCATGCATGAGCTCTTTCTTGTACAAACCCCATCCTTCCCAAGTGCTTGTTTGAAGCACTTGAGAAGAGGACTCTGGTTTTATGACACATTTGGATCTGCAATTTGCACAAGCCATCTTGTCTTCATCACCTCCCTTTTTTTCCTTGTTGCACTACCGTCTTGATTGCATGTCTTTTGTAAGACACTTTGTTTTGGCTGTGGCAGTAGTAGCATCATTACTCCTGTTCTTGGAGATGACAGTTTCCTGTGTCCTGTTTCTTGTGTTGGCAACCCAGTAGATCATGTCAAGAGGAAGCTGACAGAGGTTTTATATCTCTGTTGAAGGTATGATTTCTATGAAAATTATACAAAGCTCATGATTGCTATTTAGAAGACTACATTGTAAGAGAGGATCATGCATATCCTACTTTGGACTGTGAAGACAGTCTTGCAGGACTACAGTTGCAGGTAGATTCAGAAGCCATCCAATTTGTTGTGGTCCCAGTCTGAATCAGACAACACAAAAACAGTGGGTGCAGTCATATAGGTACATGGCTCAAGAATCACAATGAGGAGAATTCTTCTAGATTGACACAGAACTGTTGCACATTTGAAAGCTGGATTAAACAACATGGATTTGTAGAGCTGTGTAGTCACAAAAGCTGCAATTTCTAATCAACAGACTACTTAGTTCAATTGACAGCATCATAGAGCTCTCATGTACAATAGACTTGCATAGTCTCAGCTATATCTGACATCCCCTAATAAGGCAAGAGGAAATCAAGAAACAGAACGCAAGCAGGAGCAAGGTTGAATATGTTTGTTTTCTTCCTCTTTGTGTCAATCAGAATATAAGCAACCGTCGCTGAAGACAATGCGAATGAAATATTGCACACTAGCATCCCAAATGCCAACTGTCAACCTAAATGTTCAATAGTGGCAGGAAACCCTGTGTTATATTTCAATGTTGAATAGAACAACTCTCACTACATGATGTGATCTCCTGTATCCACAGTACCATAAACTCCACTTACATTTGGCACTCCTACACATATAACATGTCTGACTCCTTCACTTGAATTGCATGTCTCCAGCAAATTCCAGTTCCATCTGCCCATTATACATCATCCTGTGCTTTACCCTCTGATCATCCTGCTCCTGTGCTCATTTACTTGCCAAAGGATTCAGGCCCTTGGGGACAATATTTGCCTGGCACTTACAACAGTTGGTCCTATGGAATCAACCAAAACCTGTTACACAGTGTTCACAAAGCCAAAACCTAAAAAGCAAACCTGTTTGCACCAATGAATGCCCGACAACAATTTTCACCAATATCCACAATACTATCCTACTGTCCTCTCTGGTAGTGACAGAACTAGTATGAGCAACTCCAAAACTTGGAACACCTGCTGGAAATCACAAATTTGATAGCTAGCACGAATCAGCTCCAATTCCACCACACTCAAGTAGTACATTTAACCATATATCAATTGGTGGTCTGACAAGCACTCAGCACTGTATAAATTAGCAGAAGAGAATGGCTTCAACCATGTTATTGAAAACTACAGTAAGGGTTGCTGCACCTGTAACAATCAGCAAGATCCTATTACATTCTGGTAGTTGAGCCAAAGAAAGTGTCGCATCATGACCACAATGTAGCAAAAAAGCAACGGCACACAATGGCAGCCTATTTCTAGCTACCAAGGGCAAGTGTCTACAAGCTACACTGACATGGAAACCCAAATCTGTGATTCTTGATAAGTACAGACAACCTAGTGCAAGATTTAAAGGAAATAATCCGGAGTACGCCTTGTCACATCTGGTTCTCCTCGTCTTGGTGCAGGTTCAAACTGGCACATAACCAACATCACTCCCACCAGGTCACCTTCTTTGCTCAAAAATTCCTTGGATTAAATACACATCTGAGTTATGATTTAGGTTGATGGGGGGTTCTGAGGGGCATTTACAGACAAAGATGAGAGGTTTGCCTCCTATCTAAATTGCCACTACCTGGCAAGAACCAAACAAAAGTGACAACCTACACCTTCAAACTTTTGAAAAAAGTGAAGCAATTCTTGGAATGGGATTGACCTGGATGAAGGTGTGCCCCATGTTATCATCTACTTCCAAAATAGATGCCATGTTACCTGCAGAAACAAGTACCAAGATCAACCACATCTCCTGCTCACCAACTGAACACATCTGTTCATGTCATTTGTGAAGCACTGGATGTGAAAAAATGCTTCTTCCTACATCACAAAAAGAGACTGTGCAGAGGGCACAAAATCAATAATGGGAGCTGGATAAAGCCTAGTGACTTACCACAGCGGTAGCAGTAGTTGGGAGCACTAAATATTGTCACCACCTTATGGTCCTGCCCCATAAAACACATTTTTTCTCATTGCCATTGGGAATGACCAGATCAGCAAAGAGTAAACATTTGGAACAAGTTGCCCAAACAATAGTGGCACAAGAAGGAAAATACCCAACCACAAATATAACAAAAAGGTACATACATGTCCCCAGTTGTAGCCCTCCATAACTAGTTGATGTGCACGTGCCACCAGCTTTAAGTTGTTATTCTGATTGAACTGCTCTGAAATATCCTGCAGTGAATACTTTCATTTCTCCCTTCAGCAGTGCATTTCCTCATTTCATTTGAGAACACATACACTCAGAGTTAGCTTGCAAATCTCCCTCTGTCCAATCCCTCTTCCCCAACACATCCTCTTACTAGCCTCACCAGGCCCAACAGATGCTTGCATGGTTGCAATGCAAGTTTTCTACAGTCTTGCAAATCAGCCTTCTCTTGGTATATAACTCCAGATGTAGCCCTCAAGAACTACCCAACATGCTCTCTTTCAGCACAACTGTCTCATAAAAGTGATGCTACCAGGACATGGGGAGCTCTGGTCAATCACTTGTTACTTGGAAATGTCAGAACAAACAGACGAAAGACCAAAGTGCAAAGCATAAATGCAAGCATGACAGCTCCAAAAACATGACCGAGGCCAACATTTTGAAGGACTACAACACACAAACTAACACTTTGTTAAAGAAGGTGAAAATATCTATAATTCACCTGCACTGCAATGCACTCCCTACCACAACTTCACAGAGGAAACATAACCATCTGTTATTCCAAGGAAACATTCATAACAGACTCTGCCACTGAATTCAGACAGTTGAGCTTCTGTGGCAACCACTCGCATATCTGAGTTGATTCAAAAAGGAAAGAGCAGCAGGAAGGCAGTCCTAACCTGGCCAAAGGTATAACCAGCACCACGAGGGGAAATCCCCCAGCCACAGCGATCATCAGGATCAGACCAGAGGAGGTCGCACATAGGACCCTCATGTGGCACCTCCTGCACTCGGTCAAGCTCACGAATGTGGTCCAGTGAATCAATACTTGGGGACAGCCCTCCATGCAAACAGAAAATTTCTGACTCCACCTGAAGCAACAGAGTTCCAATTAATCAAACCATTTTCTGAATCTAGAAGAACTACAATATTTTGTACTATCTATAATTCATTTCTCTTTCTGCAAATGCAACCTGTATGTGTCAGTCCCAGGGTTAAAATAGCAGTTGGTATGATAAACCATACTTTCTGGTGCAATGCCACACCCGAGACTTAGAAACCTAAGAATGTTTGATGGGTTGATATTGGACATGCACAATCTCCAGTTAAGATGGAGCACAACATGAAACCCACAAGATTCCAAGGGTGATGATCACAAGATTATAGCCACAAAGGCATATATGTTGACCCAAAATTCTCTGCATGATTTATTCCATATTTTGCCTTCAGGGGAAGTCCAGAGAGATCAACCAAAATCAAGAGCAGAGACAGCTTCAAGCTACTATTTAGGCACCTTTCTTCTCTTCAGCAGTCATTCCATTTCAACCTTGACTTCTCTATCCTGTTCTGTAGATGGATTTTGTCCCTTGGTGTAGCAGGGTCGACCAATACAGACATCAATTATTTTTCTCCCCTAGCCAAACACTATCCACGTCAAGTTGTGTAGTTGGTAAGACTTGTCTCAACCTGGAAATTAACTACACAAAATCTTACCAGTGCAGTTAGTGGGAAGTAGTCAAAGAGATCTGTGAAAATCTTCCACACATTAGCATTTCCATACCTGCATGCAACCAACACATGACCTATTTGAGTCAAACTAGTGCCTGCACTGTTAGGAAAAAGATGACACAACACATCAGGTGTCTAAACATTACAACTCATGACCATCTCATTCACTCTTAAGCCACACTGGCAAAGATCCGCTGAACTAGATCTAGAATTTAAACACGAATAGCTGTCAAATAAACACAGTCATGCCTGAAGTGATTGCCAGGAGGAGCCTAATTTCAAGACAAGGAATTGCTGCCATCACTCACTTTCGTAGGCACTCATCATAGAAGCCATAGACTTGAGTAATCTGCTCAATCCACAAAAAAAAACCCCCAATCAGTACATTGGTTTCAACTTCTCTTCAGGAGTGGAAAGTGCAATTTTGAATTTCTTTTTGAACCATAGAAGCTTTGCTACAACACCCACATTGCACTGCAGACAAAGAAGATTGCACCTGAGTAATTAATATAGTACTATATGACAGGAACAGAGACAGCAGGAGATTGAAAGGTCTGAAACAAGAAAGACAGGAGAACCTGCCTGCCGGCTCTCATGGTTGCCCCGCAAAATGGTGATGCGGTCTGGATAACGCACCTTCAAAGCCACCAAAAGCTGCAATCATGAGCACCTTCAGATCAGCTGAGCAACACTGTATCCCTTCACTTGGGCCAAGCTCAATCCACAACTGCCCACATCTGATGTCCTGCTAATGCAAAGAGCTTTGATAACAAAACATAATGGTGCCATACTTTTGCCCTGATGCAAGGTGCCTTCATCTAGGCATAATGTCACCCAGCAGAGAAGGTGAGTGGCAAGCAAATAGGAAGATAGCAGAGGGATAAGGACTTTGCTACCACATAGACCATGGAGGTTCAATGTGGGTTGATCTGCTCCTTGGCAGTCAGTTGAAACTCCATTGTCCTCTCATGCATGATTTTCACATTACGGCTGTCCCTAGTTTTGTTGTTCTGCTGGATAATTTCAATTGATGGTCTGCAATTGGGGGAAAATAGAAGCAGACAGGACGTAGGCTGATACTCACAGAAGCAGTTTCAACAGAATAGTAGCCACGATCAACATAATCCCCCATGAACAAATAGTTGGTGTCCGGGCACTACAAAACAAGAATATATGTGAGCTAAAAACAAGAAACAGAGGACAAAGGAAAAAAGCTAACAAAACACATGTGCAATACCAGTTACAACCTCTGTACAGGAGTTATGCAATGTACACCAGTCAGACGGAGAGAGAGAGACATGTGCAGAGAGAGAGAGGGCACCACTAACCTTCCCTCCAATCCGGAAGAGCTCTGCAAGATCATGAAATTGACCATGTATGTCACCACATATTGTGACTGGACATTTTACTGGCTGTTACCCATCCCACAATGTCCACACATACTCTTCAGGGTTTGCTTGATTGGTCACCTAAGAGCACTGCCTGTTAAATGTCATGGATTAAGAGCTAAAATTCAAAAGAAGCATCCTATAGCTTGTCATGAAAAAGGGTCATAGAAAGCACAATTTCCAGAAAGTGGCAATATGCACAGAAGAAGAAGAAGAAGAAGAAGAAGAAGAAGAAAACCTGCACATTATTTTCCTGCATTAAAATTTCCTTTGCCTTTTCACATAATGACCGGACCTGCATCATCATCACAAGAGAACAAGCTTTCTGAGCACCACTTTCTCACACACATATATACACAGTCTAGAATCGTTTTGACAACAGCAGAAAATGAATCTTGTTTCTCTTCTGCTCACTCCTTTGAGACAGCATCATCATTTTGCCTGGTAATCCTGTAGTGCTTTCAGACATTGGTGACCAAGACCATGCCTCAAGCTTGCCATGGCATCATCAATCAAACCTCCAAGGAGACACATGAACCTCCCATGTTGGACAAAAGCAACACAAGGAGTATCACAACATGTAAACCCTAAAATACCAGGCTTCGAGCTTGCCGCAGCATCATCAATCAAACCTCCAAGGAGACACATGAACTTCCCATGTCAGACAAAAAGCAACACAAGGAGTATAAAAACCTGTAAATCCTAACATTCTCTGGAATAGAAACCTCAGCCCTTGTGCAGTCGGTCGATGGTGTAGGGTACACAAATGAGATTGGAGAGAAAGAAAACTCAACAAAAATTCACTTTAAAGGAAACAGTAGTGGTCAGTTCTGGGTCAAACTCTAATGTGACAAGAATGAGTGCAGTCACAAGCTTGTAAGTGTGATGATAGTGTTTCATAGCTTGCTAGTGGGTGTTAGTCACAGAGTATAAGGACACATCAGCTCCATCATTGAATGGCAGGGACTAGAACGCCGCTGAGATGAAAGCAAAAGACAAACCCTAGTAGAGAGAGGGATTGGGGATCGGGGAAAACGGAAAAAAAGAACCTCCTGTTCCGGAAGTGGTTTGCATTGTATGAGTTGTTCTATCTGTGCATCCAACTGCCCATGCACATTGGAAGATACCTGCACCACACTCATCGCTCCCCGTTTGATCTCCCCCATTCCAAATGCCAGTCGCTTCCCCTCTCCCCACAAAATACTCGGTTTCTTATTCTCCCTCTACTCGCACTTCCACCACCTCTGGATCGCTCGTGTTTGTTTCCGTTAAACCTCTCCAGGGAAACAACAACAACAACGAGGGGATCAAGCGCCGGGACCCAACTAGAGCGCACGCGTGACGTGACGCGCCGCTCCAGAAACCGTGCGCAGGACTCGCGGTCCCCGGTAAACAGCGACAACGCCAAAAACACAAACCGGAGGCACGAATTTCAAAGGGGGTGGCAAACGGCAAGCCCGGTCTGCGCCTCAACCGTCCGATCGGCAACTGGGACTGTCCAGATCCAAACTACCCATGGAGCCAGCCGTGTTTCCTCATGCTCTTGGGTACTTACAAACTATCACAGTTGCTGCTGAAGAGCAGCAGCAGTGGCGGGTGTTGTGCAGCGAGCTCGGTTGTTGTGGCGGCCCTTCTTCTGCTCTGAAGGATTGCATCGACTCTTCTGCGCAAGACAGCATAATGCACATCCGTGTATCTCCTACAGAGAGTGGTACATTCTCTGCATTTTCATGACAGAAATCTTCTTCTTCCTTCTTCTTCTTCCCTTCAAGCCCTGGAATGATGCGTTGCATGAATTGGAAGAAGGGTCCAGCAAATGACTGACTGACTGGACTAACAAAGATGGTGAGAGAGAAGATCTTCTAGGGTTTAGTTTGTCTATGATGATAATTCTAAGTTTGTTTCTAGCGGATGTGATGATGATGGATAGATTATTGTTGCATATTCCAACTCTCTCCTTCTCTGCATGTGTGTCGTCGGACTGAAGTGTTTTCTGTTTTTGGAATGGGGAGGATGATGCTTCGGGGTACTTGCTTGCTTTCTTGCCAGAATGCTGTGGGAGTTTGTAGAGCCACATTCTTCACTAACAGTGTTGTTGATTTCAGCACAGGCACAAAGAAAGGTATGTGGGACTCTTTTCTTCTCTGTTCTCTGTTTCTTCACATTTGACAGGGTTGATAGTATCATCTTCTATTCAGCCGTGTTCCTCTTCCTCCTCCTGCTTTTTGCTTGTGAATTTGATATTTTTGGCTGAAGAAGAATTAGTTTGTTTGCATGAAATTGTATACTCAGTTTCAAACGTTTCTAATTGTAACTCTGCATCAAGTTTTTTGGTTGCAGGAAAGGGTTGACAAAAGCAACAGCAAGCAGAGTCTCAACCAGAGGACTGTAAGTATCATGTGATGGTGGAATGCGATGAAAGGAAACATCAGTTGCTGCAAGCAGCAATTGCACAAGTTACCAAACAGTATGGCAAGGAATCAGTCATGTGGCTTGGCGCAACCAGCATGTACATGTCGATGTGATCTCTACTGGATCTCTGACACTTGATATCACTCTTGGTGTCAGTGGTCTACCCAAGGTACAGTCGCATCACAGGAGCTGATTTAGCAGTAGATGGTTTCAGGTTTCTGCCATGAAGAATTGATTTCTGCACAAGAGCTGAAATGCTTCTTTCTTACTACATTTTAAAGACGTTATGGAGTCTTGTCTGTGCAAAACATGAACTCTTTTGGATGGAGCGTATAGCTACATGATTTGAACTGTGATGGGAGATTACTTTAGGATCTTCCTGTAGTGAAAAGTCCCAGTGGAGAAAGTCTCCAATGTTGGATTATGGATGCTTGCAGAAGACGTACTTCATGTCGGATTATCAAATGCTTGCAGAAGATGATTATATTCCTCAGTTACTGGAGATGTATCGAATTTGTGAGGTGAGGGGCAGCTTGAGCACATGGATTAGGTTTGAAATGCTGAGATTGCCATCTTAATTGACAGGGGCGTGTGGTAGAGATCTATGTGCCTGAAGCTTCAGGGAAAACGACTCTTGCACTTCATGTCATTGCTGAAGCTCAAAAGTTAGGGAAGGGTATGTAAATAGCTTCATGATTCAGTGCCTACTCCTTGATGCAGCATCTTGATGACTATACACCCATTTGCTGCTGAATCCTGAAGATTCTGCACATAGTTCCGTTGCCCAGGAGTAGTAGATGAGTGCATAAGTACTGATTACATCTGATTGAATCTTCACCTAGTTCCTTGCACAGTTCTAGATATAGGAGTCAGGTTTCATACTAGATGTAGAATGAAATAGCAGTGATACATGCACTTATAGTCTCAGCATAAAACGCCCTAATTTTACCCCTGTTTCCCTCCACCTGGGGTGTTGTGATGTGGATCTTCAGGCTTCTGTCTTTTTGTTGATGCGGAGCATGCACTGGACCTGCAGTTTGCAGAGGGCATTGGTGTAAATACTTGAGACCTTCTGTTTGTGCAACCCGATGCAGCTGAGCAGGCTTTGGAAACTGTTGACACCTTTGTGCGATCAGGCACATTTGATGTCATAGTCATTGACAGTGTATATAGTCCACTTCCCCTCTCTCACCCACTCTTTTACTTGCAAGATTGTTGGTGGCAAGTCTGTACAAGGTTGGTGATTTCAGAAGGTGTTGCAGCTAGCATAGTATCCATCCTACCACCTCATTAGTTGAAATTGGGTATTCTGTTGTATCCTGAGATTTTGATAAACGTCTTTGTCTCTGGAGTATAGATATGTTGTCAGATCATTAGTGATGGGGTCTGAGTGGCATGTTGCAGCTCTGGTACCAAAAGCAGAGCTGGAGGGGGAGATGGGGAATTCCCAAATGGCACTACAGGCACGTCTCATGAGCAAAGCTCTGTGCAAGCTTACCCACTCTCTTAACTCAGCTCAGACAGTTCTCATCTTTCTCAACCAGGTAATTACATCCTATAGATTATGCAGGTGATTGACAAGATGGTTAGATATTCTATTGCTTACTGCATGCAACTTTCCCACATTAGAAGGATGAAGAGGCAGAGGGATGGAAGTGCAGTTGCCATTTACTGATTGAGATGTGTGCTTTGGTGCAACAGACACGACACAAATTGAGCACATTTGGTGGGATGCCATCTGAAGTTACAGCAGGAGGCAATGCTCTCAAGTTCTATGCATCAGTGCGTTTGAACATCAAGAGAAAATCCCAGTTTAAACATGGTGATGAGGTATTATTCTAGACATGTCTGTACATTGTCCAGGTGCCATACAGTAGGTTTTTCCCTCACTTCAGGATATACATTAAAGCTAAGTGAACATGTAATGGCATGCAGGCATATGGAAACGAAGTCATTGTCAAAGTGGTGAAGAACAAAGTAGCACCTCCTTTCAAGACAGCAGAGTTTGACATTGAGTTTGGCAGAGGTATTTCACGTGAAGGTGAAATTCTGGACCTAGGTGTGAAGCATCATCTTTTGAAGCTTTCAGGTTCATGGTACTCATATGAGGAGAAGAACTTTGCAAATGGGAAGGATAATGCAAAGAGGTACTTAAGGGAGCACAACGAGTTTTCTGATAGCTTGATGAAGGCAATCAAAGACAAGCTTCTTGGTATGTCAAGTGAGGTCAACAGCACTGGAAGAATGGAAGGGGAAGAAATTGCTGAACAGGAGGGTACTTGGGAGGTGGATTTTGAAGATGAGGAAGAAATTGCCCTGTGACAAATCTGATAGCCTTCTCAGAATCTGACTGCCAATATCATGGACGAAAACCAGCAACTTGAAGATCAAATCATAAGTCAGAGGTGAAGTGAAGCCAGGACTGAGAAGGGGCTTGTGGTGCTGACAGGTTTGAAAGCAAGCAACTCCAGGGCCTCACACTGAAAATCACACCTCCATAATCTCAAGTCGTTGTAGCGTCATTGCAATTGCTGAGCATTTGAACTTCTTGTCAGACCAGCGCCCTCAGTAGCCAAAGATGGGTATGTTTTCAGCCTAAATTACTGTGAGCAAGCTGTCCATTGTAGGGACATTGTTTTTCTTACGCATATCAGTGAACTGTTTTCTCCATTGCTGACGTGCAACATAGGAGATCAGAACATAGATTGAAGTATCATGTGTTCAAATCTCAATCGGAGAACTTTGTAAATATCAGGATCATGTGTATGAGCTGCTTTGCTTTAGCTTGTGTGCCACATATGATAATTATTATACTCTAGTACCTTCCTTCAATCTTGAAAGCAAAACAATTGCTTGTGGTGAGTCCACCAAGATATCTTGGCGTGCACTGAAATTTTCCTCACTGCCGATTTAAATCAATCTGGATGGAATTAGAGGCAATAAGAATGTCATAAAAATTTCAGATCTAACAACATACCAGTGAAGAGGAAAACCTGGAAGCACTGATGAAAACTAGGGACCGACAAAGAGGGAGAAGATGAGTGAAACCAATAAGAAAGGGGAACACAAAGACAGTAGAAGAGAACATCAAACCAAAAAACAGCAAGAAATGAAAGAGAAATGACTATGAATTCTTTTTACACATGATCTCTTGTTGCAATTTGTGTGTTGACTTAAGAAAACCCTCATGACTATGGGAGAAAAAAAAAATTCTTGACATGCATTTGCACTATATGGCCACCATTGAGATCTTTTTCAATAACACCACTATTACTCAATTTACTTTCATCACTCCAACATGACTCCTGAATAATTGGGACTCCTTGAGAGTCTTAGCTTCCAAAGTGAGTGCGATTTGTAGGTCTTATGAGTATTCCCCTTTCACTCCCACACATCTTTCACTTTGTGTGGAGCTATGTTTAAATTCCTTTGGTTCATGCAACGTCATGGGCTTGTTTTCTTTCTTCTTGCCTAGCCTTGGTCACCAACTCAATGTTAAGGTCACAACTCACAACTAGTGTTGGCCAAGTCTAGGTTTCCACCTCAGTCTAGGTCCGGTGTAACAACTAGATTCAATGGGTCTACATGGGACCCAAACCACCTTAGAATTGGAGCCCTATGCATCTATGTGGACTTGAACCCACCTTAGAACTAGACCTAATGGATCTTAAGGGTTTTTTGTAGGGTTGTAACCATATGTTTAGGTAAAAGCTTGGGTCCTAGGTTTAGATAGGTTTAGGGTTTCTAAGGTCCTAGGCTTTTTATGTTGGTGTTTGCAACACAAACTATTTAATTTCTACAATCTCCTAAAGGTAAAACTTTCAAAGCAACTTTTGAAAGGGAGTTTTGTGCTTGTTAGATGTTCCTTGCAAATCAAACTAGTGAATCCCAATCATATATATTAATTCATTTGGTCTGTGACGGTGGGCCAGCACGGGCAGGCTGGGCACGGGAGAGGTTCAGGTTCATCCACAACAAGTTCAAGTATCCAGTGGATGGATGGTGCGCCGGTGGGTGCTGAATCATTCTGGCCCAGTGTGATCCGATGGAAACCGGTGTTTAGCAGCAATTGGAAAAATATAAAGAACCACCGGGTTCACACTATGGTTTCACATAATATATGGAACCTATTTTCCTTCCTACCTACCTACCTATGTATGAACCAGTGTTGGTTCCAGTTCTTTGAATTTTTTTCCCCATAATCAAAGAATCACCGGTTCCGGTTCTTTCAAAAGAAGAACCAAAGGTTTTACGAAAGAACCGGTAAAAAAGCGCACTGGTTCTGTTCTTAAACTTTCTTTTTTTTTCCTGAAAATTTGGGAACCGTGGTTATATAGCCACACCAATTGTTTGAAAATTTTAAAAAGTGACCGCTAGGTGAATGGTGCATACCCAATATGATAATCGGAGGGCATCTTTCACTTGGTATGTCTATGACAGTGATTTCAGACGGACAGTGGCCACGGACAGTTGTTTAAAAAGAAAGGTTTTTTTGTGACAGTGACTCCGGACGGACAGTGGCCACGAACAGTTGTTTGAAAAGAAAAGATTTTTTAAAAAACCAAAAACATCAACCAAACATTGTTGAAATAACACACCTATGCATTATGCACAAGGTTCACACTAGTTCTACATAATTTGCAAAACTTTTAGAACTTTTTAGTACTCCACTTTGCACGATTTTCTTCAAACATAAAAGAAAGGTGCAACTATGATGCTTCTAGCTCATGGTGAAATGCTTCATGTGATCTTCCATTAGTAAAACTTGCAAATTTCATGAAGATTGTTTCAAAAAGATTATCCAAGAAAGAAATAGGATTGATCATAGATGTTATAACACCATGACAATTTAATATATTAATTCAGCAAGTCTGTCTATCAGTTAGTCAGTCTGTGACGGTGGGCCAGCACGAGCGGGCTGGGCATGGGAGAGGTTCAGGTTCATCCACAACAAGTTCAGGCATCTAGTGGATGGATGGTGCGCCGATGGGTGTTGAATCACTCTGGCCCAGTGTGATTCAATGGAAACCGGTGGGTGCTGAATCACTCTGGCCCAGTGTGATCCGATGGAAAACCGATGTTTAACAGCAATTGGAAAAATATAAAAAACCACCAGTTCCATTTTTTAGTTCATTGATTTTTTGAGAACCGTGAGTATGAATGGTAAAAACCATCCTTCTAATAACCCGCTAATGGTGGTTGGTTCCAGTGTTGGTTCCGGTTCTTTGAATTTTTTTCCCCATAATCAAAGAATCACCGGTTCCAGTTCTTTCAAAAGAAGAACTAGAGGTTTTACGAAAGAATCGGTAAAAAAACACACTAGTTCTTAGACTTTCTTTTTTTTTCCTGAAAATTTGGGAATTGTGGTTATATAGCCACACCGATTGTTTGAAAATTTTAAAAAGCGGCCACTAGGTGAGTGGTGCATACCCGGTATGATAACCGAAGGGCATCTTTTCATTCATTCATTCATTCACAGAAGCGCCCCACAGTGATGGGAAAGCATGCGTTCATGCCATGTTGTGCCTTGCAGGCATGGGTTACCACTAGTTACAAAATAAAAAAGACAACATTTTAGTAAAATTCTCAATGACACATGAACATCAAGGAGATATAATTTTGTCATATTTTAGAAACAATTGTTGTATTCAATCCGTTTTTTTAAACTTGCATTTGTCGTTGCCACAACCATTTGCATCTACTATTTGGGTAAAATCGTGGTTAGATGACTTGCTTTTGACATTTTGAAAAATCTACATCTTGCATTAGTTAAATTTTTTGGAGTTACAATAATTATCAAACTATGAATTTTATAATTAATTCTTATGTTTTTATAAAAAGTATCGGTAAACCACCCTCTAGATATCACTAGACATGTGAATGGTGAAAAAAATCATGTGAAAGTTTGAATATTTCAATGTGAATTGGACTACAAATGGTAAAAATGAAAAAATTCATGGCATTTAATTTTTTTAATTTCTGAATTTTTGACATTGAGAAGTTTTCAATGCATATTATTCTTAAATTCTTGATTTGATGGTTATTTATTTGTAAATTTTTATTTTGGCATTTGAGTGATTTTTTTTTTCTATTTGCATAACAAATGTAATGTTATCATTTCAAAAGTTCATTATGAATTCATTTTAAAAATATAACTAATCCATTTTTAAAAGTATGATTCTCACTAAAATCTATTGCAACATGGATAATTAAATTTTTTAATAATGTTAATGTTGAATATGACTTTACATTTGTAATTCATTTATAATTTTTAAAAAACTACAATTGTGAGAATCCAAATAGTCCTTTTAATTATGGTTTCACCCATTTTCCACTACCATTAAGGGGAATAAGAAAAATAACTAAACCCCAAAATTGATAATTTTGATTTTTAAAAATATTATCAAAAGTTCAGATGATTTAGCAACATTTGTTGTTTCCATTCAAGAGAGATGTAAAGATAAACAATTTTTGACATTTATGTTGGGGAATAGGAAAAGGATGATTCAAGTTGGTAACATATTTGATTTAAAGTGAAACCAAAAGAAATTAAAAACATAGATAATAATTGAAAATCCTTCTTCAATCCACCAAGTCTTATAAAACTTCTTCCAATTTAGAAAGAATTTATCTATTTCTATACCTTAAGACTTGTAACCAAACCAATTATTTTTGTTTAACAACAATAATAATAACAAATTTAATAAGCTTTGAACTTTGATCATGAAAAGACACTAGATCCATAATTTTTGCATGAACAAACATACTATGTAGGAAATAATGTAGGATGTCAACTACTCAAAAGTTGTCAAAAGCACACATAGCTACTTATAGTTGAAGGGATGCTCTATTGAACGAAAATTTACACAATTGTCTCAAGCTTGTTAATCACAACTTCAAATTCCTACACCATTTCAAATCACAAGTCCTTATTCATGCACAATCATTAAATCACAATTGCATGCACCATATCTATAATCAATTATTATGCAAGATGTAATTTTATTTCGAACCACTTGACCCACAAGAATTTCTAGCCATTGTTCATTCAAATGCATGATGTTTGGTTATAATTGAATGCAAAGCAAACTAGTTTAACAATTCCCACATGCTAACAATTTATAGCTAGACATATGCCTTTAAATGAAGCATTTTGAACTACCATTACAGCAGAATGTTAGCTTACATACTTTCAATTACATTTCATCCTTGCACTAAAAAAATGTAGGTTTAGAATACAAAAGAAGAACCTTGGTACAACTTGCAAACATGACCACATCTTTCTATTGTTGTGCTTCAAAGACCTATATGAGCTTCTAAGTGAATGAGGAAAGTGCATTCATATGATAGCCTTGTCGAGTTGAATGCATTGTAATTTTTCCTTAAGTTATAAATGTTGAAATGGGTTGAATTATGCACTTATATATGTTGATATTTTGAGCTCGGAAATTTGCTAGTGGAAAGTTGAGTGATTAGGAACATGACCATACTACTTTATGATGTTGACTATTGTGACATCACTATAGAACACAAATATTGCAAAAATATGTATCATGCAATTGTGCATCTATGATTGGAAACAAATATACAAGGCACATGAAGTGCACGATAAGCATTAAACTTGTGGCAAGCGTGGAATGCCACTTGGCAAAAGGCTTAAAGTTTGTGATTTACTATTTGTTGCATGCCACTTGCTTAAAATGTGCATGCATGATAATTTGTTGCATTAGTTGAAGTGTGAAAGTTCCAACTTGATAATTTGACAACTTGAAAAATGCTTTAGTTGGCCTACATAAAGAATCCATGCTTGGTGGTTATATATACTCAATAAATCACACCAAGTCATAAACTCCAAATTATTGTACAATTGATAACTAGAAAAACCAATCTATTTACTTGGAGATGGAAGGTTCCCAAAAATACCCATTGACATTAATCTTATGTTCTATTCATTCCTTAGTTAGCATGCATGAAAAAATGTGAATTTCCCCACAATTTCCCAATGTCTTTCTATACCTACCATGTAGACAAATAGAAAGACTTAATTCTAAACTATTTTCACCCTGAAAACAAGTTCCCACTTGTTCTCAAAAGTGTTTTATAAAAAGAGCTACTTACTATTTGGTTAACAATATGATATTGTCAAATAACTTTTTTAGATTTGATTCTAACATTGCAAGCATGTAAGGATTTGGCATTGGAATGATTTGCGAGTTGAATATTAGATAAACTCATGAAAGACCAATGTACATAATATAAGATTTGGGGCAATATTTTATATTATTACAAGTTCCTCCCCCTAAAAAAGAAAAAACTTAGGATATGGCCATGTCCATCTATATGATTAAATGTCATTGGTGAACAAGCTAAGAAGGGAAAATGATTGAAGAAAAGGTGTACCTTACCCTCCTTAGAAATGTGCATTACAAAGCCTTTTTTGTCATATGGGTAGTCAAACATGCCTATAACATACAAAGATTTTTTCCTAGATTCAATGTTTCCTTGAATGATCGACATCCTTGTTCTTTCCACAAGCAAAGACAATACACAAAATACATCACATGAAAATATAACTTTAAGGACTGAGTAATATATTAGTTGTTTCCCACATTACTAAACATAATATCTTCATGAATATAAATTATCATTCCACAAACCATTGTCAATGTGTGTGTGGATATTATGTGTAAGTTAAGGGCTACAAGGCAAAACCAAATATGACCCCAATTATGGCAAGATTTCTTGATGGTTACAATTTAAAACTTATGACCTATTGACGACCAATTTTTCTACCATAAACCCCCATTGATCTTTTAAGTTCTTGGAAGATGTAGATTCACAAGATCTCATTTTCAATCTCATAATCATATGTCATAAGATTATGTCATTATGTAAGAAATTCAAGTGTCATTATATTCCTTCGCAAAGAGAGTCAAATGTCAAATACAAATACCCAAAATAAAGAAAAAGTACAAGGTTTGAAGTTTAAGAGAAAATATAAGGGTTTGAACTTACCTACATTTGTGGTACTTTTGGACATGTTGTGACACAATTTTGGATGCTCATAACTCTTGGAAATCACATCTATTTTGAGCATGCAAACATGTTATTTTGTAATGCTTGAATTTTTTTTTTTCTAATGCCATTTCAAGCTCTTCAATCATTAGACTCAAATCACCTATAGAGTGAGTAAGAATAACTTTGACAAGTTCGTCTTAACTTTTCAAACCTTCAGAACTTTTGAAAACATATATTTTTGGCAATTCCAACACGTTATCTCATGAGATCTTTCCAATGGTCTACATATCACTCGGTTCTAACATGTCTTACCCTTAAACTTCACTTTAAAAATTGAGACTAAAAAAGTTCACTCCCTGAAGTTGAAATATTTCTTGGGATGTTGAGTACCTTTCTTTTGACTTTCACACAAAGTTAGACTTGTTTCACTTTCTTTGCCTTATGCAATGCCATAGACTCTCTTTTAACCCTAGTTGTTTTATTATGCCTTGTACTTGGTCACAAGTCCAAGGCTAGAGTCATAACCAATGTTGATTGGTTTTGGGTTTGGTGCTGATTCCAATCCAAGGTACGAGCCAATTATCAAGGCAACTTAACCATTTTGCATTAGTTTTCGAATTGTAACTTGTTCTTCATCTATGCAATCATTTATTATGAATAACATCACAACATGAGCTTTCCCTTCATGTTTCAACTATGTCACATTGATCAATACAAAACTAATACAAGGAAAGAATTAAGTTTGTTGATTTCATTTCCCCTACTTTAAGTTTACAACCTTGCGACCAATTTTAATGTGCCATGACCACAAAATCTATGAAAAATAAAAAATAAAAACCAAGATAAAAGAAAAGAACAACACATAATGAAACACAACAACAATTTGAACACAAAATCAAAACAAAAATAAGAATGTAAATATGTTCATAAAACTCGAAATTCTAACTTGCCCATAAAGGAAATCAACACCTAGATGTAGAAACCCAACAAGGTTCCTGAAGCTTAGCAATCTTTCACATTGACCCAAAATCACAAATGTCACCCAAACCAGGCATTGAAGGTTTCTGCAATTTGCATAGATGAGTATACCATAAGCACTCAATTTGTACATTCAGTCCACATTCAGCTTGCATTCATGAATTTGACTTGGGTTATGTGGTAAACTCACAAGCAGCAAAGGACACTGTGTATGAGCTCACCACAAAAATCCATCTTTTGATGGGATATAAGCAGAGGGGAGAGAAAATGAAACATAATAAACATTGTCACTTTGAATTAAAACTCAAAAGGCATATGTTAAGAGGAGAAATCACAATATGGAAATGACAGTAGTACTACTGAACTGTACATAAGACATTTCTTGCTGCTTCCTTCCCACACCTTGTAAGTACCCCAGGACACTGCCACTGGCTAGTCCTCCGAGCATGCCATTGATCCAATTGTCAGAATCCGCAGCTCACAGCTCTCTTACAAGCTCCCAAGCCCCTAAACACATCCAAGGTGTAGCTCTCTTGTCATTTCCACAATCCATTGAGCCTCTCTAAGCTGCTGCTACATAACACCCTTGGGAGTATTGCTGTGACTACTTTTGGGCAAAAGGTGTAAGGTTCAGGGATAGACATAAGCAAGTTACATACCATGCATGACAGAAGCAAACATCAAGAATCTATCACAAGATGGAATCCACTTTTGCAGACCCCATGCTAAAAACCAAGGGAAGATTTTTCTCTTGTTGTTCAATTCCTTTTGCAGCCATGAAGACTGCCGATTGAATTGAACAGTGCAGGGGTAGAAGACTACAGAAACGAGATGTACAACAGAAGCAGCAGGAAGCAAGACCAAAATTAGTGCCTAGTGTTGCTGAAAAGCAAACAGTAGGTTGTCCACACAGAGCTCCAATCAAAAGCCCTGACCCTGCACCTAGAGCACCTGCACACAACCATTTCACACACCACTCTTTCACAATCAAGTTCTATCATATTTCCTGTGTATCATAACCCCAAAAACCAGGCAACTATGACTGGACTTCTCAGAATGAAACATTGGACAAGAAGGGACAGTAAGCATCAAGGCAAGCTTCTTATGCCAACACATTGCTTGAATCCTGCTATCTTTACAACAAAACAAAATACCACAAAAATACAGCATCCACATACTGGAACCACATAAATCTGTGCCCAGAGACATAAAGCCCCCAAAAAAAAGGGCAAAAAAGCAAAGAAATACATTGCTTGAATCCTGCTATCTTTATGGCAAAACAAAGATAGCACAAAGATACAGTGTCCACATGCCAGAAGCACATAGATATCTGCCCAGAGACATAGAGGCAAAAGCAAAAGGAGGCAGCAACTTTTCTTTTTAAAAAAAAGAAAAAAAGAGGGGAATTGTCAAATTCCCCTCTTTTTGTACAAATGAGATTGTCAACGTACAAAGTTCAAACAGCACAGAGAGAGTCAAGACAGAACCTGCAACAAGAGTTGTAGAAATGACCAAGAAGCCTAGCCTTCACTGCCATGGTAGTTCAGTGGGTGCGGGGCGCCCTTCTGGAGTGAGCAAGACTTGCCTCCTGCTCCATGTGCTGCCATCATCACTGTCATCATTCTCTGCTGCCATTCACAACTCTCTGTCTTCCTCTTGCTTCTTGTTGTTGTTGTTGTTGTTGTTGTTGTTGTTAGCTTTCAGATCAAACAGACTAGGGTTTCTCTTGATTGTGCGTCAATGCTTGTGTCTCTCTTGCAAACTATGTATGTACTGCAAGAACGCTGCTCGAGAGTCAGGCCATCATCATCACCTTCAGCATCATGAATAGCAGTTCGAAAACACAGAGAAATCTCCACAATGTTAACAAATTTGAAGGTAACATGACAATAAAGTGCAGTCATAAGCTTATGAAAGTCCTTGCTAATCAAAATGTGTCAGACCATCATCACCTTCTTCATCACAAATGGCAGGGACCATCCACAACAACCCAGTTACAATCATGTGTAATTTTTCTCTGCCTGCACTTGAAGTATGTATTCAGTTCCATCTCCAGGACTTGCTCGCTTGGGACACATGAGCCTGGGTGCTTCATTTTCACAAACAAAGTGTAGTATCTTTGTGCCAGAAAATCATGGTGGCAAACCACCAGCAAAATCTTAAGCATCTGATGTTGATAAACCTGGATCCCGATTTCCATCTACCTTCCTCTTCATCGTCATCATCTTTGATGTGATCCCAAAACTGTTCCACAAACATCTCCACAACATACTACCAAGTTTTCTTCTCATCAGTTGTCAAGACAAAAACAAAACAAAAGACTAATTCACGCACAGAGTGTCTTTCCATTGCTGCACAGCAAGGAAGCTCTTTGTTCCAACAGGAACTCTGAGCATCTTGCAGCAGGAAGACAAAGTAACAAAAAGAGAGCAAGAGGGACGTGGTGATCCAGGGAGAGAGGAAGTACCCATGCAGAAGAGAATTACCACAGAGCGTCTTCCATGCTGCACAGCAAGCAAAGAGCTCTTTGTTCCTACATACGGTCCGAGCATTTCAGGAAGCGCAACAAACACCAGACAGAAGGAGAACAATGAAAGGGTGGTAAAATTTCTGGACGGACTGCCATCCAGAAAATGCCGAGAAGAAATCAATGCTCGAAACGAAGAGCACATAGAAAGCAAAACCCTCGTCCTCAAGCCCATAAAACCCTAAACCCTAAACCCTCCTCCTCCTACCCGTGCGTGTTTCTTCCTTCCTCTCCGCGCGTGTTGTCGCGGTGGGTATTTGCGCTTTGTTTTTCGCTCGTGCTCTGATAGGGGAGGGGAACACAAGCGCGAGGATCATCATCATCATCATCATCACAGAGCTTACGGTGCGGTGGAGGAGAAAGGCAAGGGATGGGGATATTTGAGCCCTACAGGGCACTGGGATATGTCACGGATGGGACGCCTTTCTCCTTACAGAGGAGAGGCATGGAGAATTTCGTGACGGTGAGCGTCGGAAAGGCTTGGCAGATCTACAATGTAAGTGGCGCAATGTGGGATCCATCACTACAACAACTACGATGTCTTGTGATCCAGTCTCTTGTTTTTTTTTGTAGTAAGTCGCTGTGTCGCTTCTCGTTTTACTGACGGCGCTATTCTTTTTTGTTCTCGTGTGTGTGTTTTTTTGTATCTGCAGTGTGCAAACCTTGCTCTCGTCATTGTAGGTAAAACACGATTGTCCCAAATCTCTCCAGTGAACTTTTCTGCGTTCTTGAAGAATTGTTTTCCCTCAGGTGGTTCTTGCAAGATTGTTTTCAGCTTGCCATGCGAGGGAGAGGTATTGGTACAACAACATCATCTCTCATGTTGTCTGATGTTGTCTGATGTTGTTGCACAATCTTGCTTTTGATGCAGGGCCACAATTGGAAAAGAAGATACGAGCATTGGCATCTCTCCGGGACTACACATATGTAGCCACAGGACACCACATTGTGGTGTTCAAGCGAGCTCACCAGGTCCGTTTCAATTTTTCACTTCTGAATCCCTATTGTGTTGCAAGCTCACTTGTCCCCCAAAGTTATGCAGGGTTTAGGTTTTAGGATGATCAGAGCTTTGGTGTGAAAGTTAGCATTGAGATCCATTCTCTTGAATGTAGTTTTTGTGGTTCATCTGTCTGGATGTTGCTCCACTGTTTTTGGCATTCTCAAGTATTGACAACTAGTTTTCTGTTTGCTGCAAATATGTTTTCAGATTGATAGTTTTCATTTTGTGTTTGCTGCAAAACGCACTTCCTTATTGATAGTTTTGCCACAAATGTGCTTTCCAGATGGATAGTTTTGTGTTTGCTGTAAATGGGTTTTTGTCTTAAAACAATCATCAAGTTGTAATGGTATTTCTTGCACAATTGCAATAACTTGTGTATACTGATTACCTATCAATCTGTCCATCATTGCAGGTAGCAACATTAAGTGGTCATAGTGAGAAAGTGATGCTGCTTTTGCAATTTGGGCAGCACATTTTGAGTATTGGAGCAGAAGGCCGGTTACTTGTTTGGCCAGCTTGTGGGAGCGAGTCAGGTGCACAGGTGGAACCAGTTGGAGAGCTTTTGTTTCGGAATACCTTCACCCCAACCTGTCTCATGCACCCTGATACTTACCTCAACAAGGTAAGTTTCAGTGCACTGCAGTTTCTTCTTCTTCTTCTGTTAGTTGTTTGATGATATGTTTGACCACTTGACTACTGTCAAGCATTGAACCTGAAGTTGGCAGTACATGGTGGCAGATTTTAATTGGCAGTGAGGAGGGCTCTTTGCAATTATGGAACATCAGCACCTGCAAAATGATTTATGAGTTCAAGGGTTGGGGTTCAGCTGTTCGTTGCTGTGTCTCATCTCCAGCACTTGATACAGTAGGGATTGGATGTAGTGATGGGAAAATCCATGTACACAACCTTCGGTATGACGAGACAGTTGTGTCATTCTCTCACACAACTGGAGGACCCATCACATCTCTCTCTTTCCGCACAGGTATGTTTCCCATGTTTCTGTTTTGTCATGATGCTGGCATTGACTTATCCTAGATTGACTGGATTAGATTGACACTCCATCTATCTATTCAAGGAGTTTTGGTGTTTGTCATTCTATCTGTTGATGAAATTGTCTATCATCTCCTGAGTCAGATATGTCTTGCTAAACTCTGTGCTATTTTCCTTTGCAACTAACAAAATTGGTATACCTGCAGTTGTGTTAATTCTCTAGAAATGTTTAATCATCAGTCATCAATTGGCCTTGAGTTCAACAAGTGTTTGCTGGAAGTTAAGTTATCTGGTTCTACAAAATCTATGCTCCAGAGTGTTAGGCATGGCTGTTACCAGCAACCCTGGCCTGTTATATCTCTTCCTGATTCCATGTCGAACCCCATTTGGTTGATCAGTATGGAAACCAGTTTTTATGAGATTGGGTTGTGATAAGCTGTTAGATTAACTTTGGCTTGGCAGATGGGCAGGCCTTTTTGGCAGCAGGAGGGATCTCTGGTGTGATCAGCATCTGGAATTTGGAGAAAAGGAAATTGCAGGCAGTCATCAAGGGTGCCCATGAATCAGCTGTCTCTTCCCTTCAATTCTTGGCGAATGAGCCTGTATTGCTCAGTGCTGGCACAGATAACTCATTGAAGGTAACTTCCCTCTGGTCATGAGGTCCTCTACTGAAACAATCTTGTATATGTCTGGTCAATGACTACTCGCACTTAAGACTGTGACGTCTTGCTTGTTACAACCTTCACTTTTTCTGCAACTGACTGGGTGTATGAGGAGTCTGTATTTTTTATTTGTTCAAGGACCCACTGCATGTAAAGTGCTCAGTCACAGTGAAGCATAGAAGAAACTTCTCAAAAGCACATCAGTGATTTAGCTGAAAGCCACTCTGAAGGCTGTGGTAATAATGATATTGGAAATTCATTGCTTGATGGAGCAGATGTGGATTTTTGACACCAGTGACAGTGAGGCCCGATTGTTACGCTTCCGGAGTGGTCACAGTGCACCTCCTACTTGTATCAGGTCAGCTGCTGTGTCTCTTCTGATCCTTGAAAACAGTATTCAACTGGTAACTTAAGCGCCTTATTTTATGGCATCATGTGGGTGAATTGTCATGAAGTTATGATGCACGTCCTCTCTGGGTTAGACAGGAGAAATGAGAAAATCAGGCCCTTCCACTGTACAGAATTGTCAAGATTGCTGTGTTATTGCTGTTCTTATCTTTTAGGTATTATGGAAATGGGGGTCACATTTTATCTGGTGGCCTGGACCGATCTTTTCGTGTCTTCTCCACTATTCAGGTGCTATTCATGAACACCCAGCTTTATTCAAGAAGGATGTACAGTAGTAATCTCTGTTTTACAGATTTTGGGTGAAGATTATTGGAGATTGAGTAGATTACAATGTGCTCAAATTGTAGTGTTGATCTACCTCCATTTTGTTGGTTAGGAGGTTTGACCGAATTTACAAATTGTGCTGATGTGAGGAATTCTGTGGCTTTGTACTGCAGTTAAGAGTGCTTAGCTTTAGGTAGTAAAATTTGGGAGCTTTTTTCTGCAGGATCAACAAAGTAGGGAACTCTCACAAGGAAGCAAAAGTGCACGGAAGATGAAATTGAAGGTATTTTGCCAACTAGATTCTTTGTGGACAATACATGTTTCTTTCCTGCAAGCATGAATGGTGCAGCAAGTCAGCTTTGATCCACCAATATTTGCCAGCTTTGATGCCTGATTTGGGACAAAACCCACAAGTTATATGCAAACAGTTGCATGGGTGCAAGATATGCCAGTCAACCACCAGTCCTGAAAACTTCACCCAGGGAGTCAAATTGGAAAGTTTCTTGAGGATATCTGTTTGTACAGTCTCATCACAGATTTTGCAACTTGATAGGAGCTGGTCACCCTGGAAATGACCAGTCTAGATGACATCAGTTTGTTGAATGGGGATGAATGTGTTTCTGGTCTTCTTATCAATTTCTTGCTCTGAGAATTTGTAGCTGATGGTAGTAAGAAAATGCAGGTCTATTGCATTGGATGAAGTGCTGTTGATTTTTTCTTCTTTGGGTTTTTGCTTGACTTCATCGTGGTCCAATGTGGCAGGATGGAGAGTTCAAGTTGCCACCAGTGGTAGCATTTGATGCAGGTCAAAACGTAAATTGCGTGTTGAATTGCGTTTCAAATTAATTGATGTTTTGTGAACCAATTCTGGTAGATCCTAGCAAACTTGGAAATAATTTCTGAGTACTGTGTTGGGCTATGCAGTTGAAATTCGAGAACGTGATTGGTGTAATGTGGTCACCTGCCACATGGATGAAAGTGTAGCCTACACTTGGAGTCTGCAAAACTTTGTCATTGGCGAGCATGTCCTCAAACCTTCTCCGGATAATCCTGCACCTGTGAAGGTTTGTTATCAACTATTTTGTTGCTTCATGCACACTATTGGCATTTCAGTACATACAACTACCTCGTAGTGACAAGGCCAGGATCAGAACATCCTAGCAGTCCATGTTGAGCATTGAATGCTACTCACACAAAGATTTCTTTCACACCAACCTGGTGCCTTGTAGCAGGCTGTGCTTGATCATGGATTTAAAGGAAAAGGGATCAGGAGGGATGTATCAGAGGTTTTTGGTTCCTTGTGTCTTACACAATGTTATAGAAGCTCTGCTCTTGAGAATTATGTATGCCTAGAGTAAAGACAAGCACAGTGAGAAACTTATTAGTCAGGGTGTGTGGTGTGCAGAGCTGTGCAATTAGTGCATGTGGCACTTTCGCAGTTTTGGGAACAGAAGCAGGGTGGATCGAATGTTTCAATTTGCAGTCGGGGATAAGGAGAGGCACATTTGAAGATCCTGCAGTTGGAGAATTGCGTGGGCATAATGGGCCTGTCCTTGGACTGACTTCTGATGCAACCAACTCATTGCTCACAAGCAGTGGCTATGATGGATTCATCAAGGTCTCCTGTTGTCTTATTCTATCACATTGTCTGTGAGCATTGGAAGAAAGAGTGCTTTTAGTGAAGAAAGCAAGGTTCTATGTCACTTATTGCCATCTGTGCTATATTGCTATATGCCTCTCATGATTTGGTATTATGAAGTTATGCAGGGTTCTTGTTGTTAATGCAACTGCATTGAAATGGTTGTATACATTCATGCAGGTTTGGAGCTTTAAAGGACGTGAACTCAAGTCCATAGTATCTGTTGGATCTCCAGTGCTGAAGATGGTGACACACCGAGGAAATGGTTTGTCAGCTTTCCTCTCATCATATATCTGGGGAATTGCTCCCTAAGCCAATGCAACCTGATAGCAACTTTTGTACATGGATGCTGTACAGTTGTTTTGGAAGGCATTTAGTTTCATTTGGAGATTGTTTCTTGCAAACTGTCCCCCACTTACAAGCTCTGACATTCCTGATCTCTTTATGTAGGCCTTGTAGCAGTTGCTTCAGATGACAGGTTGTTACGACTATATGACATTGTGGCTGCACGCCTTGTGCGAATTTTTGAGGGTCACACAGATCGTGTCACTGATTTGTGCTTCAGTGAAGATGGCAAGTTGCTACTGTCAGCAGCTATGGATGCCACTGTGCGTGTGTGGGATGTTGTTGCCGCCAAGCAGATCGATGCCATGCATGTGGGCACAGCTGTGACAGCTCTCTCACTTTCACCAGGCATGGACATGCTGGCCACCTCACATGTGAACTGCAATGGCATCTATACATGGTGAGTAACTTTCTTGAACAACTACCCTGGCACTGCTGAGACAGCCCTGTCTTGAGGCCTTATTCAGACATGCCACACTAAGTGGGAAGTTGTGGCAACCCATCACTGCTATTCATGATGAAGGTAATGGTCTGACACTTTGTGAGCATTTCTTGTAAGGTTATGACTGCACCTATTGTTGGGTTACCCTCGAAGTGTTCCCTGGAGTTTTTCTCTGCAATCTGAGAGATATATCATTGTATTTCTATTGTGTGGGAGCATGAGGGCCAGACAACACTCTTTTCACAATACATTTATTCTCTTGGTGTGTATGGTGCTGAATTTGTTGAGTTCTCTCTTACTGTGCACAGGGCAAATAGATTGCTGTATTCTGGGTTTGCAGACTTAGTAGTCCAAGGAAGTGGGAAAGCTGTGAGAGACATGTCAATGCCTACTGTCTCTGCTTCAAAGGATGGTATTATTGATGAGGTGGAGAAAATGCCAGAGTTGCCAGCTGAAGATATTATGACCTCTGCTAATGACAGTCATGATGAGACCATCTCGGTAGAAAGCAAGCAGATCACACCAAACTTGATCACACTTTCCATGCTCCCTAAACCTCAATGGCAGGGCCTTATCAATTTGGATACAATTAAGGTGGTCCTTGTCTCTTTCTTCATCTTCTATTTTGCAACTAGCTGCTGCTGCTGCTCCAGGGTCTTTCTCTGGCATGACCAGAGTGTTCCTTGCTGTTGTGAACTCCTTCATTCTGTAGGCCATCATATTGAGCTCTGCATTGGATGCTACTAAAATCTGCACTTCTTACCATTACCACCATGGAGGGATATACTTAGTGGGACATCAATGTCAAGAGCTTGACTTCCATGGCCTGCACAGAGAGGTTGCCAAAAAAGGTCATTAACAATTTTTTGTCTCTTGATGGCAGATCCGAAACAAGCCTATAAGCGCACCAAAGAAACCAGAAAGGGCACCTTTTTTCCTGCCCAGTTTACCATCACTTTCAGGCAAACCTGAATTTGTAGTTGCAAATGGAAAGGAAGCAGGGAATATTGGAAATGGAACAGACAACAATGTGGAGATATCACACATAAGAAGATCAGGGCGTGATGACTTCCAGACTTTTTTCATGCATCTCCTGTATGAATGCAGTGAGAATGGAGATTGTGCGTATTTCTGACCTCTTCAGTACACTGATATATCTATGTTTTGTACAGTAGCATTTGCTGTCTTCAGAATTCATCACATGAAACTTCTTGGGGTTCTGATGTTTAGCTTGTGTTTTCCAGTACTTAAATGGGAACATGGCTATGGTACAATTTGTCATGGTATGAGTTGTGCAACAAGCTCATGCTCAGTGTAATTCTTTCTGTAAACTATCAAGCTTCCTTACCAGGGTCGCTTGTGCATGTGATTCTGCTGGTTGGGGACAGCTGGATCTCCATGTCTAGATTCCTTCTCGTTTGTTCTTTAGACACCATCATGCATGGGCACTGAAATTTTTGTCTGGAAATGATGAACAGACTCCAGCTTGGTTGTACATATCAAGAGCATGTCGCCCTCAGAAGTGGATGCAGAGTTTAGGGTTATGGAGATTGTAGATGATGACATTGACTCACGGAGTCAGGAATTGCAAGATATTGGCATGGTGCTTGACTTTCTATTAGCAGAGCTGAAATCTAACAATAACTTTGAGTTTATTCAAGCACTCATGCAGCTCTTCCTTGAGGTAATATGTGTGTGTGACTCTGGAATCTTGCTCTGTTGGTTATATGTAAAGAACAAATGTGAATGTGGTGCTTCAAATTCTGAGGGTGAACCTCAAGAATGTCAGCTGACTTAAGGTGGAAATGTCTGCAGATTCATGCAGAGACAATCCTTTCTCAACCATTCTTGCAAGAGAAGGCAGCAAAATTATGGCATCACCAAACCACTACCTGGCGACGATTGGACACCATGTTCCAAAGAGCTCGGAGTATGATCAGCTTTATCAGTAAGACTCAGTTATAGAAATCACATCCAATTGCTAAAAGAAAAATCATTACTTTGTTTTTTCTCTGATACAGTACTGGGGTGACAATTTCTTACATGCTGTTAAGTAAAGAGCCCCTTGCTGTTTTCATCACCAGTTCGGTATGTTTGCACTGTTGTCATGTATGCAAGCAACAACACAGTGAAGAATGTGGCAGCCTTCTAACTTGGGTTTGATGGGAGTCCCACCTAACACTGGTTTGACAACAAAGACTTTCATTAACATTTGCTCATGGTCATTTCTCTGATCAAGATTAGAAATATGTTGTGCACTTGAACATTGTCGTAAAGGGCAAACACATGTATATATGGAAACACACCAACACCAATTTGCCGACAACCCTATTGAAATTTTTTGAAGATGATCAAAATCAACAAATGAAAGATTTGAGAGAAGCAGGAAAGATAGCTAATTTTTTTTGTTTTTGGATGCTGAAAAACAAAAGTTTCATCTAAAACTCGATGGTTTTAGATGCAGGAAAACAGAAGGTTCATCAAATGAATGCAATGCAGATTCCTATTTGCAGAGAGAGCTAGAGATGTGTGATCAAAACATGTAGTGATCATAAGTATGTATCATTGTCAATAATACATAATATGCAAGCAAATCCATGAGAAAACAGAAAGCAGCATGGAGAGAGGAGGGAGAGTCATGGAATGGATCATCAAGCACAACAAAATGCAAAGCAAATCCATGTTCAAACAGAACGAACACACACACATGCGCACAGGGGAGTATGTTGTGCGACCTGACAACACTGGGAGTGTACCCTAAACAATGTAAATGGCGACATTGTCGAACAGCAATGGCAACAATTTGAAGAAGCTTTGGGAACTTCAATGGGAAACCACAGTGATACTGTTATGCTCGAACACCAAGTGTGTTTGCAGCATGATTGAGAGAAGCAAAAGGAAGCTGAAGACTTGTTGTGTACCTCTTCTGCCTCTGTGTGTCTGTGTGTGTGTATCTCTTTCTCTCCCTCTCTCTTTGTGAAGTCGTGAACAAACAGGATTAGGGTTAGGGTTTGAGGCAAGACGAGTGAGGAACAGCATGTGAGACTTGGTTTCTAGATCGGTGTTTTTGGGGAGGAAGATGGCAGGGGCGACTGGTGCAATGGAGAGTGGGAGTGGAAGTGGGAGTGGTGCAGCAGCAACTGGCGATGGGGTTTTCGATGTCGCACACATTGGGGAGGTGAAGACATGGCTGCGAGGAGCCTTTGAAGCAGTAGGGAAGGAAGTGCCGGAGTTCGAGTATACGCCTTCGACTGTGGCGCACCTCCACAGCCTTGCCACTTTGTCGCAACATCGCACTCATGCAGCCAATGTGATTGCCACCGATCTCCGGCAGCAAGCTGCCGAGTACCGCAGCCAAGGCCAGAGATAGCTTCTTGCTGCTCTTGCATTTTCTTTTTTTCAATTCTTTTGTTGGGCTTTACCAACAATGCTGATTATGCAAATGCTTCTGGGGATGATGGCACACTTGCAGCAGCCAGGCTCCGTGAGATTCTGGAGTGCATAGGGCTATCACAAGAGAATCTATCGCAAAGTGGGGTCATGGCAGCTCAGACACTTGCAAATGTTGCTCACTTGCTAGATGTGAAGGATACTGAGACCAGTAGGTATGTGTGTTTCTCTCTGGAACATCTCCTGATTTTGCAAGCAACCTTATTTGACTCCAATGCATGAAGCTTTTGGAGCACTTCCATGATTGGTAGCAAGCAAAACCTTGTTTGACACTCCAATGCATGAAGCTTGGAATGAGAGTTTTTTTTTCCTGGGCCTCACTTTCTTGCTTGGCAGTGCCATTGTGGCGATGACAGAGCTTTCACTGAAGAAAATTGAGGTGGAGGAGAAAAGGACCAAAGTGCAGAAGGAGTCCAAACTGCTGCTTGATAATACACGCAAGGCCATTGCTCGGCTCACTTACTTGAAAAGGTGAATCCTCGAGCATGCACTTTGGTAGACCACTTCAAGGAAGGGAATGTGCTTTTTCACTGTCCACCACTCTGTAACCTTTTTTTGGATTTGGCTCTTGTTTCCTGAGTATTGGAAGGGTGAAGGGCGCTTGCTCAGCTGGAGGAGGAGGTTGCAATACGCGAGGGCCCCATGATGCAGTGGCAAACCAACCTCAAAATGATGGCTTCCAAAGAACGCCAATACCTGCAGCAGCTTGCAAATTATAAGGTGCTGTTTTTCTTTTCTACTTCACAATCATATTGTTCATAGTTTGTCAGATCATTGCATGCAAGATGAATACTATGGTTCTTTTTATTCAGAAATGGAAGGTTTTGCTTTTGAGTGTTCATAGTTATGCCTGTTTTCAGATCTGTTGCTGCAGTGGATGATGCCCCTGGAAAGGTTTCCTTTGTGTCATCAAAAGAGTTTTAATCAACTTCTCTCCTTCTACAGTCATTGCTTCGACGACTTGGATACACACCAGAGATAAGCCATGGTGTTCTCATGGCTATGGTGGAGCATCGTCACGAACTAGAGCGCAAAACAAAGCCCATTCTTGACACCTTGCGCAGCTACCAAGACCTTCCCCCTGTACGGCTCTTGGACACAAAAGCAATTTCTTTTCTGATGCTTTGCTGTATAGCTAGAGGCATGGTGCTTTCACAGCTGTTCCAAGGTAGCAACTGGGATGCAAGTCCTTTTAGGGCAATGTTTCCATGGTCAGAGAACCCTTCAGGGATTCACATACATCAGTTCATTTGCAATCTATGGTTTTGCTGCCATATTGCTTTTTTTGGAATTTGCATCTTGGATAGGGCAGTCAGTGCAATACCAAGGTGTGTTCTACCATGTATGTAGGAAATAGAACTGAAATAGTATTGAGTGTGGCAGGACAAGGCACTGGCAGAGCTTGCCATTAAGGATAAACAGCGTGAGTATGAAGCTGCAGAAAAGTACTTGGAAGATGCTCTCCATTCTGCACTCCATACCCTGCAAGAGTGACTCTGTATACAGCCAATCTCATTGTGCTGCCTGCTGCCTTGCAAAAAGGTATGTAAAAACTCAAATAAGGAAAACATCTCTCATGCATGTCATGATTCAGCTAAAAGGGAAACAAGGCATTGAGAGCAGATTGAAGCATTTGCATTCTTGATCTCATTGTTACTGCAGCAGCATTTTGGAGGCTTGTGAATTATCCTAACATAATTTGCAAGCACTTTCCTCATCATGCAGATTGGAACTGCAGCATCATAAATCTTTCTGGAGCATTAACTTCATGAGGTCAACAACTGCTACTTCAAGCACCAACATACAGTCCTTAAGTTGATCATCTTTGAGATTGTGTGCAATAAGTGGCTGTATCTAGTGTACTCTTATTTGCAGTACAATTCTTGTTCAATAGCTTGAGCCTTTAGCTTACTAATAGAGATATTGCTCAGAAAGAATGTTTTGTACAGAACTAGTGATTCATGAATTCCTGAAGTCCTACATGTGTGGAAGATAGATTCAGAGAATGACCTGGTGCATGCTATTGGAATCTGATAAAGCCTTTGGGAAAGAGGCAATGGTGGCTCATTTTACTACTGTGCATGTTGTTGAGGGATTCCCAAAGTGCTTGCATGCTGTTCAGAGTTGTCATGAAGAGTGCATCTGTCCCTGAAGGTTATTGAGTTCTAAACATGCTGGCTGGGCTTGTCTTTAAAATTGCCATAGTAGAAGAGAGATCAGAATGCCCACAAGAGTAACGATTATGATTCAAATGGCTAGTAAGCAGATTGTCATTGCAAGTGATGAGAAGTAGGCTCTAGTGTTGTCCGATTTTAGCAATTGTGTCTGAACTATGCAAGACTAGATCCAGCTGCATCAATCTATTGGTTGATGTTCTGAATGCACAAGCTACAGGGGAACCATAAATGTGTTTGAGAAATGTGGTATCCCTTTGTAAGAAGGAGTGTGTATTTGTGTGAGTTTGTGAAAATGGATTCTGTACAGGCAGTTTAAGCTTGAATAATTTGAATGATGATGATTATTCATCTGAGCTGGTTTATGTGATAGAACTATAGGTTTCATAAGCTGCAGTAGTCACTTGGACAGTTCCAGACTGGAATCTGTTTAGCCCATTCCCAAGAAAAGAGGCATGGAAAAGTTTCTTTTCAATTCAACAATTGGATTCACAACACCATATTCACAAGTAGATTTTCAATACCGTCTCTCAATTTGCATCTCATTTTTTGTGAATTGAATCGGATTCAATTCAAGTTCCGTGTGTAAAACTCTTATTTGTTGGCTTATTGTGATAACATTATAACTTTGTGCCATAAACCTCACAGTCCATCTATTAAGGTAGTGTGTTTGTTTTGTATGTTTTGTCACGTAATAATAAGGTCCGTGGCTTTGTGTTTTTGGTATTCCTGGAAAGGCCTCAATAAGTAAGGGGGCACCAATGTGATTTTGCAATGTTTAGAACTGCAATGCATGAGTTATTGAAATTTGAGTATTTTCATCACTAAAAGTTCGATGAAGGTTGAAAATTAATGCTTTTAGGTGATTGGGTGTGTGCTGTTGGTACCATTGAAACTCTTTTGATGAGTATGGGTGCAAAGAGATATGGTTTAGTAATTTTCAGGCCTATGGTGCAGGAGTTATTGATTTTGAGATTTTTTTTTATTGATAGAAATTCAATAAATTGGTGCAACAAATGTATATACTTTGTGAAAGTATGTTACAGCCACTCTAGTTTATATGTAAGTTATGGCCCAAAGTTTTGAGTCCAAAGTTGTGATCTATAACTCACATGTTGTGACTATGAATAGAAACCCTTTTTTCGTCATCACAAGTTGTCACCTATGACTCATAAAATGTTATTATTAATGGAGGCCCTTTTGGATAATATGGACAAAAGAAAACTTATATCCTTTGCCAAAGTGTTGTTCACACGGTTTATAATTTTTTTGCCTTATTGAAAGATTACTTTTTGTTGTTGTTGTTGAAGATAACATGGTTTTTTTATTGGCTACATGCTTTCTTCTCACCAAAAAGAAAACTTCTAGTTACTCTTTCACGGACAAGGCTTTATTATACATGTAAAAAAAATCTTACACAGGATAGTGTAAATGTTTGGAGAGTAACTTACTCAAGTATCACAAAAGTGTGAATGTAATTCAAACATATGCATGGAGTAAGTATAAATGAACTTAGGTGTGTAAGTCACTTACATCTACAAGGTTATGAACAATTTGTTTACATGTCATTTATACTTATGTGCACAACATTGGGCTTATAGCATTGTTTTTCTTTTCTTTTCAAATTTTTGTTGTAGCACCACTAGGAGCATCCCAAGAGAGATTTAAGAATAAATGGCAACCTTTTCTTCAAACTTGTCAAAAAAATATTAATACTTTTTTATAGTTTAATACCTATAGGCATAGAAATCTAGCTAAATTGATTCAAAACGGTTTAACGAAAAGACAAGGGCCCCAATTTCCCCAACTCAATAGGTTAATCAGTGATGAAAGAAAAGCACATAAACTCCATGACAATGGTTATTGGAAATAAGAAGTGCAAGACAAATTTTCTGTTTAAAAGTTTGATAGCTATAATCTAATCTACGGGTCTTCAGCAATTAGACCATTCCAATTTCACTCTCACAACTTTTACATTAAAATTTTGATATATATTAAATGATTATAATATGCAAAAGTTGAAAATACATATGTCAATTTAAAACTTCATCAACTTGAAAGTTTAAAAATCTCAATATTTCTCATTGAAATTCATTCTATAGTATGGGATATTAACTATTTGCATTTACTTGGAATTTTAAAAATCTATTTGGATGTATTGTAACCAAAAAAAAGTAATTTGACAAAATACACAAATTGCCCAGCTTCACATTGCAAAGAAGGAAATCTTGGGTTAGAAATTTTATTTTAGTTATATAAACTTGCTTTAAACATTATTGGTAGACTAGAGCAAACATACAATCCTACATGCACATGTTGAATCAAATCACTCCAGGTTTACTATCATGATCTATCTTTGTTTTCTTCATGGCACCTTAGTCTTTGGTTCTGTAATCCCAAACCCTCTAGTCACATTCTCCCACCATCGACATCAAGTCCAAATCCCATATTCTATAACAAAATCCTCCGAAAAAATCCTAAAAGTTTTGACAAGTGAAAAGAATTCACTTGAAGTTCCCAACAAGTTGTATTCTATTAGTTTTGTAATAATTATTCCAACAACCTGCCCATGATGCCCAAAAGGAGATTGAAACCCACTCAAAACACCTATGTAAATAAATATTCACCTTCCCCCACAGTTATAGTACTGTGATGAAGAAAAATGCTTCAAATTATTCACGCACTAAGCCTAAGGAAGAGAATGCCATCACATACTAGCTTTTTCAAATCCTTTAATGATATTCATTGTTTTCATGTGAATATTTACTCCTAAGCATTCTAACATTCAATTTATGCATTATGTCTTGATTTTCCATGCACAATAAATTTTTTTGAAAAAATTAGAATCAATACATTGAAATGTTAATGAACATTCATTTCATCCACATTTTACACACAACACACACCAATCAAAATCCAAAGAGAAAAGCAAAGTCACTTAACTTCAAAACTCTTTTATCCAAAAAAAATCAACATGCCCCCTTCATCCAAAGTCTTCCAATATATCCTTTTATTAATTGGTCCCTTTTTATGGCAGTCTTAGTTATGGTTGAACATGAATACCAACTCCAATGAGCTTATTTCCACAGACAACACTAAACAAACCCCTTACACCATAAGTCAATTAGTCACAAATCATGGTAGATTCTGGGATTTTTGACACATAACATAGTTGCCACCAGTCAACAACAGATGACTATTAATCCCCACAGAGATAAATAGAAAACAAACACTACACAATTGACTTAGGGAGTAAACAAAAACGAAACAAGGTCCTAAATGTCACTCAACAATTCTTTCCCATAATCAAACTTTCCAACATTGTCTCACTTCGGAGCTCCCAATTGCGTGGGCACTCTCTTTACCCAATCACAAAATCAAACAACATTACAACAAATAAAAGAAACCAACAACATCACGTTGATTTGCCATAAAAATCACTTTCAAAATCCTTAAAAGCCCCTCATTATCTCCCTGACATGACCCCTATGAATTAGGTTTACTCTTGCCCTACTTTTGTTCAAGCACATGAAGTGAACCCTATGAACCATTTCTATTTTTGCTTTAATTTGGTTGGAGCACATGTGTGGGTGTTGGGTGGTACCACAAGGAATGTTACACTTTCATTTTTTAGGACCCATCAAATTTTGAAAAAATATAAGAAATACATAAAGAAAGGTCTTTAGTAAATTGTCTATTGATTACATTAACTAGGTTATATAAAATTTGAAACTTTAACAATGTAAAAAATGTTTAGAATTTTGATGTTCCTATTCATTATATTCACACAAAGTTTCAAGAATGTCACAAAGGTTTTTTTTTTAAACTTTTTTGTTACGAACACTTTTCAAACAAGGTTTGGGGGTTTTTTTTGTGTGTGGATATAAAATTTTAAGATATTTTAAATGATATTATATATGATATTTTTACTAGATAATTATTTGAGTAGGTATAATTTAGTTATGAATTTCCAAAGTTTAAGAACTTGATTTTTGAAGAGGTCACATCAATAAGGACCGCAAATATGTAACAATTTTCACTTTTTTTAATTGTAATGAAAATTTCAAGCTATATACTTTGGCATGCAATAAACAAACATGAAAAAAAAAAAATTATAATTATGAAAACATTTTTTTAAAAAGGGCTCATGAATATTATGTGACCAATTTTTGTTCTTTGACCATTCCTTGAAATGGTTCTCAGTGGTACCACTCAATTGTATTTACACTTGCGTAACAAAGATTATGTGCCCAAAAGAGGAGTAGGGTCTTCAAACCAAGGCATTGAACAAGACATTACTAGAATTATTGAAATCCCCAATCATCTACCAACATTCTATCTTAGAAAAACAAAGAGTTTGATGTTTAACTATCCTTTCATAGAATTTGGTAACTCTTCATATGGATGTAACCCAGTCGTTCCGTCACTTGTGTCTTCCAAAACCAATTTGCAGACCTCCATACTCTTTCTGCAATGAAGAGTAACCAGCCAATGTTTGGCAGAATAGGGTTGTGTGTAAGCTTGATAACTCTTTTTTTTCAGGCCAATGAGATTGTTGGATTTGGTGGTCTGAATTTTTATTTTTTAATTATCTTGAGAGAACTAATAGTTCAATGTGTAATAACTATTTACATACAAGGTTTTAGCACATTCCTTGTTCACTTTGTTGGCCTTGCCTACCAAGGCAAGGATATTGTGTTTAGATTCATTATAGAGTATAGTAGCTTAAGGGATTTTTATAGGCCCCTAGGTAATAATAGCTCTATTTTTATATGAGGATTTTTGAAAGGTGATATTTTGGCTTGTGTTGAAACTTGAGATTAGTTATCGAGGTATAATACCTTGAAGGATTTTGGTTTCTTTTAGAGGGTTTTTTTGAAGATTAGGTTTTAGCATGGTGAAAATATTTGAGTTTCCATAATTCTTCTTTTGCCTTAAGATACTATTTAATGTAAATGGCAAGGCCACACAGTGTGACACACCCCTTGTTATTCTTCTACCAATTCTCACACTCCCCAGGTCTACAGATTGTGAGACCCAGCACCCACCAGTGCACCATGAAGGATGAATGGCAAGTGGTCAGGAAACAGTTTTCTGTTCACTTTTAGTTCCCACGCTAACCATGGTGGTTAGCTCAGTTGCTTTTTTTTTTTCTACCTACCTAGTAACAACCTACAAGCAGGTTGTTAGTAGGTAGGTAGAAAAAACAGCCCTTACATATGTATAAAGCATTTACTTCCCTAATAGTTACCTATTTACCTACCTACCTACCTATGAGACCTATTTCCTACAGAATTGATTACCAAGACAAAACCAAATATTAACTCAGTTGAGGTTCATCCACAACTGAGTAATAACCATCATCCAGTGGATGGTGTGCTGGTGGGCGCTGGGTCAGTCTCGCCCAGTTTAAGGTTTAGGGCTTAGGTCATTGGAGTCGCTTGCATCAAAGTAGGCGCGGGTTGGCGTTTCACTTGCTCCAACTAAATAAATCTAATTTTTTACATTATATTTATTATTAAAAATAGTACTATACATTTATCTACAGCAGTAAACTAAAGGTTACTACTGAATAAATCTTATTTTTTTCTATATTATGTTCACTAATGAAACGCTAAACCCTAAAAATTTAATCTGTTAAAAACTAATCTGAAGGTCGATGTGTTTTAGGAATGGGTTTCCAATTGTGTAGATTAACTTAACATAATGAACTATTTGCAAAGTTAGATGAGCTATTACAATCATCATGCTGGAGCTGTTATTTCAAAACATTAGAAATTATGAGTTTGATGACCACTTTTGAGAAGAGCAGTTTTTTTTTCAAAAAACAGTAAAACAACAATAAGTAGGTTTAGCCAAATTTGGTTACAAACAAATTACGAAAGTAAAAGAAGAACATAAGCATCTTTCTATATTGTTGGCTATCTACTTCAAAAAATGCCATAAAACTATGGCAATAGAAAACCCCCAAAGTCACCTATTTTTCAAAAATTAAACAAGGGGTGTGTCACACTGCGGCCTTGCCATTCACATTTTTAAGTATCTTGAGGCAAAAGAAGAATTATGAAAACTCAAATATTTCACCATGCAAAAATATAATCTTCAAAAAAATCCTCTAAAAGAAACCAAAATCATTCAAGATACTACTATAACTCTGTAACTAATCTCAAGTTTCAACACAAGCCAAAATATCATATCTTTCAAATTTAATCCTTATATAAAAATAGACCTATTATTATTATTATCTAGGGGCTTATAAAAATCCCTTAAGCTACTATACTCTATAATGAATCTAAAACACAATATCCTTCTTGCCTTGGTAATAGGCAAGGCCAACAACATGCACCAACTGGTGAAATTTCACCCACAAAGACAAGGGTTGAACATAAGTTGTACTACTTGTTTCTTCTGATAAGATCTCCCCCCACTCCAAAAAAACAAATCAATATAGCCCTGCACATTCAGTACATATCAGTGTTGGATGGTTATCACAAACAGGATCAGATCCTCGGAGACTAACTATTAGGGCAATTCTTAGTTAGGGTTTTATAAGTTAACCATGATTCTCAAAAGCTCGAAGAAGCAAAGTTTTTGAAAAATCTAACCATGGTTGTCAAAAACTTGAGGAAACCAAATAACTGCCTTTATAACCTCCAGTCCTTTACTGGTCGGTTCTCTCATGAAAAACCGCCAGTCCCTTTTGAGTACTCTCTGAAGGTTGTTCTTTGATTCTCTCTCCTTTTCCTTTTTGCTGGGAGCAATAAGAACCGGCGGTTCTTTGATTCCGAAACTCTGTCAAACACCGAATCTGGGCAGATATCAACAAAAATAAAACCTTCTCCCCGCTGGAACACTGGTACATACTAACATACTCAACTTTGATGCAACGTTAAATGCGGGTTGCTTTGAGTTTTAATGGAAGCTGCTTCGCAGCTCTTGTCAGAGATTTTGTTGGGAAGTTGTGCAGCAGCAGCTGGATTGCTGGATTGTGGTAGTACACACACACACACACACACACACACACATATAAATATATTGTCTGGAAGTACCAGTGTTGTATAGGGTGTAACCTGAGTATATGGTACTGGTATGAGTACTGGTATTGAAGAACATACCAGTTGAACGTATGACCTGAGGGCAATATTAGCCTTATATACCAGTACTAGTATCAGTACCAGTCCTTTGAGTATTTTAATTAATAGTATATGGAACCCGAGGTAATACCAGGTACATTACCTTGTGTATATATACCAGTACCAATACCAGGTTTATACCTGACATATATACCAGGCAAAAGTTAGCCTTGAACCTAATACCAGTACCAGACGGTGTATGAAATTTTTTAAAGAATTACCCAATACCAGTACCTGCCAGGGTTTTTTTTTTTTTTTTTTA
>Ga0116227_10001984_pt1 | contig 46705 bp, 22 predicted proteins | sample S1TSphgellanicum_FD_89693 | JGI IMG/M metagenome (GOLD analysis project Ga0116227, IMG submission 89693) | Host-associated microbial communities from peat moss isolated from Minnesota, USA - S1T2_Fb - Sphagnum magellanicum MG | ecosystem: Host-associated > Plants > Peat moss > Unclassified... | reverse complement strand
GGCCCTTCTTTTGCCCATAACTTGGGCTGCAAATGTCCGAATTGCCAATGCGAGGGCATTTTCGATATCTACGTTTCAAGACCTTTCCAATGACACCAAGAACACCCCAATGCGAGGTGTTTTTCCCTTTGCTGTCGAGCTCTGAACATTTGGGAATCCCGGAGGACTCCCAACCTCCAACTTTTCCAAGTGTTAGGCTTCACCCCCACACTTGGCCAAAGTAGGGTTGCGACAATGGGCATGTTGTATGGAAAGAGCGATGATGTGCCCTTATGTCAAAAGTTTCATTATGAAATGATATTTACATGACTTGAGAGGACCAAATCTTTGTTGCCAATTTGGTGGTTATTGACCCGATGTGGGAAACCGTGGCTTTGAGTGTCATTAGTCAACTAGTAGGTGCAATTGCAAAACTTAACGCCATCGCTAAGATCTGCAAGTATAAAAGGCTTCATGAAGGGCACCATTTTATTTCGATGGCCATGGAAGTGCATGGCACACCTAAGCGTGATATGGATCGTTTCATCAATGAATGTGTTCGTATTTTTCATGATAGATGATCGAAAGGTCATTTATCCTTATCTTTTCGCATTCAATTTTTCAGGCAATGTGTTAGTATTGTTGTTCAACGTGCTTTAGCCTCTATTATAAAAAGGAAGATTATGTTGATAGGTGATGCTTGTTTTAGACCTCCCATTACTATTAGATCTCATGATTTGCATGTAGACAACATTAGAAGTCCATGGGCGAGATAACTTCCTAACACGAGAGGGACTAGCTCTTTCCCTTTCTTTTTTGGTTCCAGCAGGCTATGCCTCTTTTGGCCTTTCTTTGGCCTTCCCTTTTTGTCTCCCCTTGATGGTTCCAGCCATCAATCTTTTATTGGATCTTTGTGACAATTCTCTAAGGGGTGCCCCTGGGGGTGGGTAATATTGCAGATATTGTAGCAACATCGACAAATAGTGATCCATATTCCTTAACATAATAACTATTTTACTAGTCTCAGTTTTCTCGTCATTACACATCCCTCCTTAGCAGTGTTTTTTTTTTCTTTCTGGCAATTTTTCACAAAATCTGGACCTTGAAAGACATAGTAAAGGAATGTTGTTTTATTTGCAAATTCTCACTTAAGAAATTCACCAAGTTTTTGAGAAATAAAATTTTGTTTGTTTGAAAGGGAAATTTTCACCACATTAGAGATATCCATAAAGTAAGAAAAACACAGCACCAAAACCCTGAGTTTGGTCATACACAGGGTGAGATTAAAAAAAAAACCTCCAAAAAAGTACATTAGCATTCAAGGGGGGATGAAACTCAAACCGTCAATTTTGGTAGTAAACTGAGTTTCATCCTATCTTTCCTTTGCCTGAGCGCCTCCACTGTTGCTACATACATTTTTATTGACCCTAACTTTACAACTACTATAATTAGTCTCGAACCTGGTGCATTAAATGGTGAGCTTCAGCATTTCCTACTGAGTTGGAGCATTTTATGCTGAGATTTAATAAAATGTCTTTACTTTGCAGATACCACTGAAATCGTGGATAGGGGGTGAAAGCAGGCCCAAAGACAGGATGAAGACAGGGTTACTTTACAGATAATTCTATATTAATAGCTTGGGGGCAGTTTTTGGTCAGTTTTGACAGCTTTCTGAAGATGCGTCACCAACAAATGCAGTGATGCTACTTTAAAAAAAGTGCAACAAAAGGAATAAAGTATATATCACTGATCCTCAGCTAAGCAATATGTTCAACATGATGACATAATCTTGTGCAAGATAGAGAAGAGGAGAAAATCACGGATATCATATCTGTTAAACTTGACTAGTTCTCAAAAGGATAAAACAGTTGTGATGATGATCTGAAGGTGGGGGAACCCACAATTTCACAGATATTCAGGTTAAATCATGCAATTCTGTAACATTAGGTGTGTTTCGATAAGGCCCACCACATCAAAATGAATCATATTTGCCTACCAACCATTCCCACATGGTTGGATGCACACATTTTTGTCTCTGAATTGTTGGAATCTAAATCCTGGGAAACTAACTAACTAACTAACCCACCCGGTGTGTGTTTTTGAAGCATAAAATTGTGTTGTAATCTGCAGTGTCCACCACCATAACATGAGACATCCAACAAGAGGAGCTTGCTTGTGTGGAACATGTTCCAAGACCAGCATCATGCAACTTGTACATAAACATGTATAATGGACGGCCCCAGCTTGATGTAAAGCTGAATTTGCTTGCGTGCACATGAATCCAATGCTCTGATCTGTGATCTCCCAGAAGTGGTACAGAGGCAGAACCTATATGATATCCTTCCTTCCTCTTCCATGTACGCCATGTGATTTTGTCCTTGGTTCTTCGTTTTCTTATCCACCAACAGAATCAAACTTATCAGTGACACAGTTTTGTCATTTGGGTACTCATCTATGTAAGATATTTTAAATTAAAAAATAAAATAAGAATGTTTTTGGTTTGTTTTGGGTGCTTGTTCAAAGTTTAAACCAGCCATCCAATGACACACTCCTTTTTAAAAAAATTAAAGCAAACATAATCTACCTTGATATGCGTGAAACCAGATGTGCTAAGTATATATATAATCAACTCCACATCTGGACCTGATAACCTACCTACTCACAGTGCTCAAAAGATTGACATGAACAAAGTATTTCATCAAATGCATGGAAAACATAGTATCTCCATCACCTAGTCAAAGAGTTAACTATGAATTGGCATCTGAGGTGATAAGCTTCAAGACTTTAAACTTGTTCTAAGTTGTACACATAGGTTGCACACTTGAATCCTAGTGAGATTGTTTTATTCTGCAAGTAAAGATCATGCTGCAATTCGTACATGACACATAACTTCATGAACAAATTTTTTCATTTTTCTAATGAGACCCATTCATCCTGATTCTCAACTGAATTACTTATGCATACATCTCCATTTCTTCATACATTAAAATCAGTTAGTTGGCTTGGAAACAAAATGTCTTCAACTCCAAAAAATTGTTGAATTCAGTACCTATTCTTTTGGGAGGATAGAAAGATTAAACACTTCATTCCTACCAAAAATGACATTTAAAAAAATAATAATCAACTGGGGTTTCTTTCTAGTGTTGGGCATTTTTCTCTTTTTCAAAGAAAGAATGGTCAGATAAGGGCGAAGGATATAAGGGTACGGATATATGATCTTGACACACAATTCTCAACACCAGTCTTCCATTTTCAACCAGTGTTGGCCGGTTTTTGATTTTTACAAGAATCACTGGGTCTGGGTCTAGAGATAAATTTACATAAATTTTTTTAATGGAAGATCATTTGGTTTCAATTCTAAAGAATATTTTCAAAAATAAAAAACCCTGCTGGGTCAAAATTTCAGAACCAACAGTTTCAGGTTTGATGGGTTCAACCTTCTATAAGAAACCTCCAAGTCCAGGTTTCAGTCAATTCTGGCTTATTTTTGGGGATGGCTTCAAAGTTTATTTCTAATTGGTTTTCAATCCTTTGGATTTTGGTGTTCCCAAAGTTTTCTCACCAAGTTCTCATGACATTCTTATGATGTTCCTTTAACTTGCCAATGGATTCCCAAAGTTCCCAAAATGTTCCTCAACATGTTCCCAAAAACAATAATGAAAAAAAATTAAGGAATATCACAGCATATTTGTGTAAAGGCCACTTTAGTTCAGCCGTTGGAGATGCCTTTATATATTAAAGCTTAGGACTAAGACTTAAGACCCCAGAACCCTAAAACTCAAACCTAGAATCCTAGAACCTAAAAACCCTAAACCTTGTCTAAATTAAGACCCCAGCCACTACTAACCCTATGACCCAAACATGCTCTATAAAAACCTTAAGACCCATTGAGTCTGGTTTTTAGACTTGGATCTGAATCCAAACCCAGATCTAGACTAGAACCCAAAACCACCCAACATAGGTTTAGAGGATTAGAGAAATGTTGATTATGGGTATCTTTTAAATTTTGAAAATAATTAAACCTCTCTGGTCATGGGTATTTTCGACAAGATTCATAAGTTGATTAAATCAATTTGCCAATATTTCGCTCACTTAACCTCCAGTCATGAGACTCAGGTATGTGGGTATGGAACCAGCCAAAGAGTCAATGAAAGAAGAATTAACCAAAGAACCTAGGGTAGACTGGCCAGTGATTGAACAATGTTATTTCTGGTGTCCAAACAAAACTTGAACCCCTATCTTGGCACATCTGACACATTAACAATCATCAAAAATGGACTAGAAAGGAGAAAGTTATGGGCCCCCAAAGTAAAGGAGACCACAAACAAAAATAAATAAAATCACTGAACACTACAGAGGCTGGTTCCCGAACACCTCAAAAATTCTTTGTATGTTACTTTGTTTTTATTAGAGTTGAAAGATGATTTGTAGAATTTCAGGTGACATTCTTATAATATTTAAATTGTTTAAAATGAATAAGAAATAAGAAAGTTATGAGGTTTGAAAGTAAAAAGGGTCCAAAGAGAAGGAAAAAAAAACCGTGTTTTATAAGTTGGAAAGCTTTTTTAAAAAAATTCATTACTCCTTCTGCTTTGCACTTCAAAGATGATTTCTAAAGCTTGATGTAGCACTCCCATAACATTTTAAATCACTCAAAATGAAGCACATATGATGAAAAAATAAATAAGTGTTTGGTCATAGGCAAGTGATGAGTGATGGGCTGGTCTACCCTACCCTAAACTACTGGTTGTTGGACTCTTCAATTTTTACACAAAACCCAGAAATGGTGGCTCTTTGATTCTGAGAATTTTCAAGAACCTGAAACCAGAGGTTGTAATGAATTCAAACAACCAGGCCCAACACTGGCTATGTCCATGAGTGTTATGGACACGCAGAGGAGCCTTTGAGCACACACCTTGATCCAGCTAACCACCCCCACTGCTTTACCCAAGCAAATCTCAATCTGAACCATAACTTCGAGACGTCATAAAGCCCACCCAGTGTGTGGGATCATCACTCACTCACTCACTCACTCACGGGGTGTACAAGAGCTGTCTGTAAAGCTGGCAATGTTTGATTTTCTGATGTAGTTAGTAGTTTCAATATTTCCAACTCACCCGCCGACCACTCTTTCTACCTGAAACTCGTGCACATGACATTGTCCTTTGCTCGATGTTAGGCAAACTCAATGTTGCGAACTATATCACTACTACAACCAGCCACGGTGCTGTTACAGTTGGCTGGCACATGTGCAAATCAAACTGACCCGCCATCCATTACCAGCAGCATTGTCAATTGTTTATATGATGCGCATGGGAACAGCCTCTCAGCAGAGATGTGTGTGTAGTTGGCACACATGATCGATTGAAACCATCATGTGGATCTATTGTGGCCTCAGCCCAGCTGAATAAAAAAGAGTACTAGTTTTCTTTCCCTCAAACATAGTTTAATTTTCCATACTCCCTCCCACTCCAGCCTTTTTCCAGTGGACCCGGCAGCTATGAGCTCATATTTGCCATTGTTCCAGAACTTGTACCCATACATCATTGCAGCCAACTCACTTGGCAACTTTGGGTTGGTGGGAGGGGAAGACAGAGGTGGGGTTAACAAAACATTGGTGGTTCAATCTCTTTAAATATTCTGCCAATTTGTAGCCTGGTCCAACCACGCTAACTCCTCATGGAGCTTCTTCCTTCCCGCTAGGTAGGGTAAACATGCCCCCCACTGGTCATCACCCGGTAACTGAACACCCCTCTTGTGCAGACCAGTGTCAATGGATGGTCACAATCCTTTGTGTAACCCTATGGTCGAACACTCGGTCTTGAAAAAATATGTTCGATCTTTTCATATAATTTAAATGAAATCTTTTTGTGTGTGTGCGGTTATGGGCATGGGAAAAAACAATAACAAAAAATAAAAGCACAATGTCATATGTAATCAAGTTTGGTTATGGGAAAGGATTAGCACATTACATGAGTAGTCATGTTTGGTTATGGTAGAGGACCAACCCATTGTAATGCACATACCCTCACAAAGAAAAACATTAAGCTTGGGTTCAAAGTTACAAGTATTTGGCCCTTCAATTCCAAGGCAATGGACAACAAGACTTAATTTTTAAAAATTTACATTGTAACAAACATCAACAACCATGGAAGTGATCAAAAGGAATACACATCAATTAAAGAAATTGATCACAATCAAAATCAATAATGGAAGGAGGAATCTGTTGTTGCAGAACTTCTCCATATAACTAAAACATTAATCCATTAAACAACACTTGAAGATCACCCTACCAACATGTTAGAATTTGACCAATGCTACTATGTAGACATGCCTTACAGCCCTATTGTGATAGAAGAGCAATTAGACAACATTGTAAACCTAGATGAAGTTGTTTTTGTGTCGCAACTTTAACTATGGGCTCATGACCGAGACAAAGGCTTGCAAAGGTGTGGGCCAAAAGTGAAGCCTAAGAGTCACATTTCATGTTCCCGGGAATGTAAGAGAGTGTGAGGGAATGAACCCACACACTCCCAAGTGGGCTCCCACTTTGGGAGTTACAATCCCGATGGACTCTCGAATCTTCAGAGGGCAATTTCATGGGTCAAAACTTAGTGGATTAAAAAGTTCCTTATAACATTGAAAAGTTCTTGAAACTTAAATTTCTGAAATGGGCTTGCATGATCCATTCGGGTACTTGAAACATAAGTTATGGCCAAAAGAAGGGCCGAGAGTCAAATTGGCAATTTGACTCCCGACCACTAAAAGTCAAGAATCGCCCCAATTTCCTTGTGTGCAGGTGGCATGCCACATATCGTTGGAAAGTTCTTGACGAAGGCTACAACTTTTCTTTAAACCTCACTTCAATCAGAGGTCTAGACACAAAGTTATGGGCCTTTAAAGTTGTAGGAGTCCTAATTTCGGAAATTTCGAGACTCTCAATTTGGGAGTCCCGGGACAAAATGACATTTGGGTGTTGGCCTTGTGGCTAAACACAGAAAATACTATAAAGGGGAAGGTGATGGTTTTCACCCAAGTTCGGGCCATGGTGAATCTTATGAGTCTATGTTTATTCGTGGCTCGTTCGTGCACCAAAAGTGTTTCAACTATGCAATAACCAACTTGTTGTTTAGTTTATGCAGGTCCATGTGAATAATTGACTTGCTTATCATTTGTCCTAGTCCCCATCCTAAAGGTTTAGCACGCATTTTTACCCCCGAAATGTTACAAGCTAGTGAGCGTACCCCAACTTTTCATCCTTCTGTTGTTTCAACTTGGACTCACAGTTGAATCTATCAAAAAGCTTGGAGGTGCATCATTTTGAGTTAGTCCAGAAAACTTAAAGTCTTCCAAATCTGAATTCAAGAAGCCATGAGGTTGTACAATTTGCTCTCATTACTTTATTTACCTACAAGACGCATAAGGGGAAAGGAGCCATTAAGTGATTATTTTAGTCACATGTTGGGACTTCTACTAAATATCCAAACATTATAAGGAAAAAAATCATGGACAAGGTAGTTGTAAAAAAAATTAGAGAAGGAAAGAAAAGAAAGAAAAGATGAAAGAGCCAAAAAAATAATAGAATTGGAGATTATAGTAGATAAGAATTTGTTAGAATTGCTAAAAAGCGTGCTAGAACACAATTTACTACAACTTGGACTCCAACAACTATCAAGGAGGTTGGTGATAGATTTCACCAAAATTTTCAAGCAGGCATGTGAACATATCCATGTAGGTACATGAGTGTTAATCTTGGATGCATAATTTGGGTTTAGTAACAGGTTAGGCAGCGAGCACATGCTAAACAACAAGCAAAAAGGTGTCAAGTAGCAAGGTTGTTGCCTTCTAATGATTAAATAAGAAGGATACATATGGTCACCACCAGGACTAGAACTAAAAGAGAACATGATCTAGGATCACCGAAGTGTGAACCAAGTAAAAGCATTTTAAGAACACCCAAAAGACTAGAAGACCACAATAGGTTTCAACAATATTAAAATTTTGAATTCAAAGTTTCAAAAACATGTCCAAAAGACCAATGCAAGCCATAGTAATGATGGAGTTTCAAAGCGGAAGTTTCAAGAACATGTCCAAACTTGAATAAGCTTCAACAACATTGAAATTTCAAGTTCAAAGTTCAAAAACATGTTTAGAAGACCAATGCAAGCGACAACAATGATGGAGCTTAGAGCTAAAAGTTTCAAGAACATGAAATATAACCAAAATCTACAAGAACATTTAGGTGAGCTCAAGTGCATCTTCTTCTTGGTGATGTATTGTTCCTATTGATGTGCTTCTTTTTCTTAACGTTGTCATCTAACACATGATGTGTTGTTTGCTGCTTCTTCCTCGTTACAAACCTTTAAGAAAACCTACACCCATTGCTCATGGTGATAGATGTCCAAGAAAACTAATGTTTGCTGGCATTGAACCTTCAAGAACCATCACTATGATAGAAAGCAGAAGTAGAAAGCTCCCACTTCTACCTAATGACTGTGCATAAAAATAGGCACCCGATGTAGAGCCATGTTTCTTGGTGACATGTGTCCAAAAACTCTCACACCACAAACATGCATTGGGTTTGTCATGCCCATTGCTGCACCCAAAGACTTGTGGCAATTTGGTGAATGGGAGCTTTTACTCCCATTATCATCGATTCATAGCCCTAGCTTTTGTGAAGATCCTGACCACACGTTCAAAATTGAATGGTTATTTTGTAAATGTGTGGGTTTGAGACTTTCATCTATTTTTATGATAGGATAAAAGAATCTATAAAATAAGATATCCTTGTTTGGTTATAGGTGAGTTAGTGAACTCTCTTGAGCTCTGATGTGTTTGAAGCTTTTAAAAAAATTTGGGTCATTTTTCACCACCAGATCTTTAGAGGGGCATAACTTCCTCAATTTTGACTCGATTTAAGATTTAAGTGATTTAAAGGGCGTTGGGTGCACTCTCTCCTCCTCTACACTTTATCTTCATACACCAGAAACAAAGGAGGCACCCAGTAAGATTCAGAGCTGACTGACACACTAAGTGTTCAGTCACCAGCCTGTTTACCCTAGGTTTCTTTTGTGAGTGAAACAAGGCATCACAAACACGCTGGCCCTGCCAATAAGACGTTGTACATCTACCTACTGTGTCCACACTCTGAACACAAAAAAAATCGGTTCCAATGTAAATAGCCTAAACACTTTCACCAAGGAAACCATTTCGCCTAATGTGAAACCAGTTCGAATAATGTAAAACTTCCAAAACTTGGATCCAATGCAATAGTGCAGGGTCCAACAAAAGACAATGCAAGAAGAGCACTTATTCATAGTCTTCCCCCACCTCACCTCACCCCCCCTCTCCCAACTTCCTTTCAGTCCTGTCAGAGGTCTAATATGCACGACATTGGTCTCTATGTCTAATAAGTCACAGCAGCTTTGAAGTTTGGCTACATTCAATACTACTTGATAATGAAGTCTGAAATACTTATATACATAAAATTGTTCAATTGTTCATTTTATTTCTAATTCAATACCCATAAAGTAACACCATGATGGGCCTCTACTATTCCAATTGCAGTAGTAACTCTTTTTGAAGTAAAGTAGTGAGTCAGTTTGTGCTCCTTGACGTTGAAAAACAAGTAGTGAGCCAGATCTTACCTTGTAATCCCCCTGGCAGTGGGATCTTCTAGCAGAGTGTGAGGTTGCTCTTTATGCTCGATAATGCACACAGGTGAGGAGGGCATTGCTACAATGAGGCAGCATTTGGCTGCTACCTCATGTGGGCCCTTATATTGGTAATGCCCTTGCCCTTGTGGTTTACCTTACACTTATTTTGGGAATCCCTACATCCCACACCCGGGGAGCTTACCCTACACTTGGAATGAGGGCACGAGATGCACGCATGCCCTGTAGCTAAGCTCACCCCACTTTAACCTCCTAGAAATAGGTAATCTTCTTCCCTTGGCAAGTTCACCCATCTCAAGATTCTGTTGCAGGCCACTCTGATACCTCGGAAGTAGTTGTAATTGATCGTTGGCATATGATCTGTGGATTCTTCTCATCCATGTGATGTGGTCCTGGCCCAGACCAGACCCTTGCTTTCTTTCCCTCACTAAATTATCAATCTTCAAGATTGCTCAAGTGGGCTTGCTCAAGTTTGGACTTGACTACACAAGTAATTAATTGCCTTTGAAACCTTGACTCCACCATATCTTGGCTCCTATTTCTCTTTTCAGAGTGCAGAGCAAGTGCAGGTAAAAAATTGTACTTTACACTTCTGCACTTGCTGGAGCAGTTGATACCAGTTTCTACATGCAGCCCATATCTGGATCCAGTTAGCTGCTGCTCAAAGTGAACAACCACTGCATGTGCAGGAGAGCCATAGCTTTCTGTTTGATAAACAGACAGAGTGTGGCAAATGATTTGATTGCTTTCTGTGTGAGCAACAGAGTTGCAATGATTTCATCCTGCAAATGGCAACCGATTCAGGTCTCTAGCTCATCTATGCTACAACTAAACTTAATGTTGAATTTAAGTTTGTATGGGTGTACTTCTTCACTCTTTAGTCTTTGTGTCAAATTATTTTGTTCTCATCAGCATGATGTTGCTGATGGCAGCAAGTAGAAAGGACACCAACTGCTTAGAGCATCTCCATCCCGAGCAGGAAATTGGCCTTGATACATTGTTTTGGATGAATTAGTACGGCCCTTGAAAAGCTTTGAAACTAGTGTTGGGTGGTGCCAAGCTGGAACCCTGGTATATTTATATTAGTTATTTATTTATATACTTTTTAAAATCTTTTTGAGAGAGAGAGTGGTAGGTACTGGTGCGTGTATCAAAGAACTGACCAAATTGGTATGACATTAGACAATACCAACCTCATACTAATACATGCCTGGAAGGGACTTGAGAAAATAGAGTTATCCGTAAAGTAACCCTGGGCTTCACCCTGTCTTTGGGCCTCCTTTCATCCCCTATCCTCTGTTTCAGTGGTATCCGCAAAGTAAAGACAGTTTAATAAATCTCAGTATGAAATCCTGACACAGCATTTAATGCACAAGGTTCGAGACTAATTATAGTAGTTGTACAGTTAGGAGCCTTGAAAACATATGTAGCAGCAGGAGGGGCGCTCAGGAGAAAGGAAAGACATGATGAAACTCAGTTTACCACCAAAATTGATGGTTTTCTGAGTTTCATCCCCCCGTTGAATGCTAATGTACTTTTTTGCAGGCTTTTTAAAAATCTCACCCTGTGTATGACCAGACTCAGGGTTCTGGTGCTGTGTTTTTCCTTACTTTACGGATAACTCTAATAGGTACTAGTTTAATATCAGGGCTATATCAATCTCAATACCGGGTACATATCTGCTACATACCGGCCAAAATTCAGCCTTGGACCCCTAAGACGAGGACCATGCTTTAATGAAAGTTTTTAAAAATCCAATAGCCTACGAGGCTGCTAGCAAAAAATTTTAAAATATTTGATACCAGTACAAGCTGGTATGTTCAAAAGTTTGATACCAGTTCCAGGATGTGATACCTTTTGAGAGAAATGAATATTTTCAATTGGATAATCATAATGATTGGCCCAGGTGGTGAAATTTAAATAGTCTCTCACTTTATAAGTCCACATTTTTATGTTTACGGGTGAGGATGGAAGACTGATTAGCACTTATAGAAGCTCAAAAAGGGACTGTGCAGCTGGAGCTGCTCTTATAGGGAAGAATGGTTTGAGTGAACCAGCCCCCATGACTGCACCAGTCCCGTTTTTGGATGGAAGGCAATCCATCCAACGACTTTGGGTTGACCAACTATCTGCAATAGTTGGGCTTTTAAAAAAGGTTCCCTTATTTTTGACATTTTTTTTTTCAAACCTGTTTTACAAACTTACCAATCCCATTCTAGGGCTTGCAACCCCTTTCCATCTTCCCCTTCCTGCATTTTTGGTGGGCCCAACACTCTAGCATCAAGTGTGTCCAAGAGCAATGTGCACAGCTCCATCTCCAACGCATTGTTTGTTCCAATGTGAGCTTCATTGTGCCATCACCATGCCTATGTCTCCAAGTACACTTTGCACTCTACCCCCTTTTGTTAGCTTTTTTAATTTTCTTTTATTTTGCATTGTGATCTAGAAGATGACGATGAGTGGTTATTTGTTGTCATCTTCCTCTTCATTTTGCCCTAGTACAAAAGACAATGATGAGTAGTTGCGTTGCTCGTCTTGGTTTTCTTTGTGTTACTAAAAGTGTTTTAATATGTAATACCCTCATCATGCTTAAATTAAACATATTAATTTTTTTTGTTGTATTTTTTTGTAAACTCAATTCCAAACCCACATCCTATGCCTCAAAAGGTTCCTCTTCTAATGCAAGATGAACATGGAGATGGAATGGAATAGAATGAATGGGTTCATTAAGGATCAATAAGGTGTTGCAAGGTGAATGCATGCACTAGTTCTTATGCAGTCAAGTGGTTGCTTCATAAAACACTTGGACCAAACACATGGCATTCATATGCAACTGGGTATATCTAGGCATACATCTACTCATTTTGGGGGTCATAAGCAACAAGACCACACTTCTATAAAGGTTTGTATTTTAAACAACTTGCATGCAAAGCAAAAATGGAATGAGAAGAACACTTTTGATTGAATAAAAAAGAAAGCAAAATTTAAATGGGATGAACTTCAAACCCCCAAGTGTAACAAATGCAAAAGGTACGATGGCCCTTGTTGGTATGTTTAACCTTTGACATGTTGTTGGGCATCATTGGCATTTTGGCATGGGGGGTGGGGTTTATCCCACAAAATGCATGGGCATGGCTTTAGAAAGATGACAACCTTGTTGAGGCAATCTGAACAAGTGGAATTACCTATGCAAAACCTTTCAAAATTGCATGGGGTACTCGGAATTGAACATCAAATTCCACTAAGTGTAATCAAACAAAAAAATGGATGCAATATCAAAATATCATAATTTAGAAATTATTCATGGATGGTATGTTTGCATACTTAAATTGTTTTTTATATTAACATTATTTACATCTTTAAATTGAAATATATAATTTTTTTTAACATTTTTTTTGTGCCAGGCTTTGAGGCACAATAAAGGAAGCTTTTATGGCCGATGTGATTTGACTTGTGCTTACGATTCGTCATTTGTTCATTCATCATCATGCAACAAAAATTATAATAGCTGTAACAAACTATTGTACAAATATGGGCATTGCATTTAATTCATCCTCCTCGGATGAATAATCATAAATATGTCATTATTTCAAGCTTGTAATGAAGTTTTAATGCATATACCCACCATTTTTGTATCAAACCATTATAGCTTAATGTGGCATGATATCTTTTTGTTACCATCATTTTTGTAGTATGGTTACTTGAACATTATACTTATATATAATTATACGTGTATATAATTATATTGCTCGCTTTCATGAAATGACCCCTTGGTGCATAGACTAGTTTGTTTATGTGGGTATTATGAACTCTTGATCTTCTATTGTCAATGGTTTGGGTTCTCCATAAAACCCTCAATTTGCAATACCCACATCATCCACTAACCCATGTTCATGTTACACTACCTTCATTTAAACTTTTGTTTAATATCTATTTTAAATAAATTGGGAGGACATTAGGTTTAAGGTAACCTTTTTGTTGGCATTTATATTATATTTTCATAAAATATTTTAAAGGCGAATTTATGTATTCACATACACATATATATAAGGAAGTTCATGTTTTTCTTTTCTCTTTCACGTACTAAAGAAAAAGAGAATGAAGGACTCCATGGCAAAGGTATGAATGATATAAACCTTCCCACTTGTTTTGTTTACATTTTATTAAGGGTTGGGGTTCCTCCCCCCAAATTAGGTTTAAAGCACAAAGTTTATTGGTACTTATATAAAATTGTTTCATATTTTTATTATAATTATGTATCCAATGTTTATAGCATGTACACAATTTAGGGTTATGCAAAAATAATTCCAAAATTAAGTTTAACACCTAGTTGTAAAAAAATTGTTAAGTTTTAACATTAAAGTTATGCAACCAATTCTTTTTGTGTTTATTTGATTGAAGGTCAATGTAGGGATTTTTTGATGCATGAAAAGGTTTTAACTCAACATTTTAGGGATTATTTGTACATGTCTACTTAGTTTTTCAAATTTAAGCCTATGCATCCATTAGGTTGTAACATCTACATAATTTATGGTTTATGCAAACAAAATTTACAAATTAGGTTAAGGGTTTTTTGGTCATTTGTATGAAACTATTTAGTTTCTAGATGAGGTTAAGGTTCCAATAGTTCAAATGTTTACATAATTTAGAGTTGATGCAATTGATTGTGTAGGAATTATGTTGACCTAAACTTGGACATTTGCATTAAATATTGATGATGTGGGTATTGTAATTTCCTGAATTTTTTAATTGCCCTAACCTAGGTGGTGGATGAGAAGTATTTGCAATACTTGCATCTTCCAACCTTTTTATGACCTAAATATAATTGTTAGCAAAAATGATATGGGAATTGCAAGGACTTGGGTTATTTGCATTTCAATTTTGTAATAGGTGCCCCATCTCAACATGAGGGTATTATGGAACTTGCTCCATTGTCATTCAAGTTTCATCACATCATGATTGGTCCAATGTATGTAATACTCTCAACCATAATTTTGCCATTATGATGAAAAATATTTAAAAGAATAAAATTATGCAATACTTGCATTTGAAGCATAAAATCATGGTTGGATTTTTTATGTTTTAGGTAATACCCAAATGTTGCACATAAGATATCCATCGTTAATGATAAAAAAAAGTACAATGATAATTTTGAATTTTTTTATAATTAGAAGAAAAATAAAAAATTAAACTCATGATTTTGAAAAAAAAGAATAAAATATTTTATAACAAAAAAAGGCAATACAATTGTAGAAAGAAAAATAAATTTACCCAAAAGATTTTTTAAATTGTTAAAAAGAGATAAAAGCTTGGCTAGTAAAATATATAGGTCTTGCCAAAAGATATAAGTTTAACCATTTGAAAAGATAAAGGTTTTGCTAAGAAATTTAAAATTCATACATATTTAAAAATATGATTCCTATTAAAGCCTATTACAACATGGATAATTAAAAATTAACAATGTTAATGTTGAATATGGCTTTACATTTTAAGTTGACCTAAAATCCAAAAAAATTATGATTATGAGAATCCAAATAGTCCTCCAATTAAACTTTCACCCAATAATTTTTTTGCCAAGCTCCAAAATCATTAAACTCCTTATTTTGATAGACATTTCCACATGGCGAAATGCGAAACTAAAGCAATAGAATGCCATGATGCCACTACCTTTTAAGTGTTAACTTGACATTCAACACAACAAAATTGTGCTTAATGGCAACACAATGTTGACCAAAGCCAAAAATCGCACCACAAAATGTGTGCCAACAATTGTGATTTGATGTTGAATTAGTCACAATTTTAAAAAATTAGTAGTTAAATTCACAAAATAAAATTACAATGATCATAAGGGTAATAATGTTTAGTCAAGTTATTGAAAATAGTCATGATGCACCCTTTAGGTTTAAGTGGTACTATGGGTAAAAAACCTTTTCAATTCCCAGATTTGTAACAAAATGAAAAATCAAGGGGACACAAGTATTGCTGGGTGGACCCATTCAAAATATCATACCTTCAATTTATTAAACCCATCAAAAAAAAATTTAAATTAAGAGAGTTCTAAATAATGTTTTGGTCAATATATTAACTAGGTTGTATAAATGAATTATATTTTTTAAAATAATTAATTTGATGTTCCTAATCATTGCACCTTTTCACAAAAAAAGAATGTAACAATGTTTGTTGTCTTTAATTTTTTTGGTTAGGAACACAAGTTTGAAACATGTTTTGGTTTTTTATTTTGGATATAATTTTCAAAGGTACTTCATATGACATTCTATTTGATTTCTCATTAATTAATTGAATAAAAAAATTTAATTTTGAATTTCCAAAGTTTAGGAATATCATTTTGAAAAAGGCCATTCAAATTGGGAAAAAAAAAATTGTAATAATTCTCACCTCTTTTTTATTCCATTGAACACTTAATGCCACACAATTTGGCATGCAATGGATAAACATGAATAAAAAGGAAATTTTATAATTGTAAAAACATTTAAAGGGAAGGGGTGAAAAATATTATATGGCTAATTTTATAAGTTTCATTATTCCTTGAGGTGGTTCTTAGTGGGTTCACTTGATGATATTTTTGCTTAGGGTGTGTTCCCTAACTCTCATGAAGAAAAAAAAGCATGAGAGTTATAAGATTAAAATGAAATCAATTTGCATAAATCAAGAATTTTTTTTTATGTGCACAGATAATGAATGACATACAACCATGAAACAAATGGAGTCAAGAGGTCAAAGGAGTGTTAGCCAATGTGTACAAGCCCTTTGTTGGCCTTGCCTACCAAAGGCAAGGATATTGTGTTTAGATTCATAGAGTATAATAATTAATGGATTTTGGCCCCTAGGTAATAATAGGTCTATTTTTATATGAGGATTTTTGAAAGATGATATTTTTGGCTTGTGAGGAAACTTGAGATTAGTTATAATATCTTGAAGGATTTTGGTTTCTTTTAGAGGATTTTTGGAGATTTTATTTTTGCATAGTGAAATATTTGAGTTTCCATCATTTTTCTTTTGCCTTAAGATACTTTTTAAAATGTAAATGGCAAGGCCACAGTGTGACACACCCCTTGTTTTTGCTATGGGCCATGGTTACTTGAGCTTGCAGATATAACACTTTTAAGCACTGATAGTATTTCCCTTAAAGTTTAATAGTGGCTTTGCAGATAGATAGATAATGGGTGGTGGAGCTTTTTGCATGCAATTGGACACTTGTTTATTATCTTGAAATTGATTTAGCAGTTGCCCCAAGATGAAGAAATTAAAAAAAAAATTGATACATTAGGTAAGTGCATGTGTTGGGTGGTTCTTTATTTTTATGAAAAACCTCCCATTCTAGTACCAAAAATTAAATTAGAATGGTTCTAGTTCCAGTTGTGGTTCCACACATAAATGAAACTTGGAATTTGGTTCCAAGTCTAGTTTTTCACCCCAATTTTTAAAAAATAAAAATAAAAATCTTGTTCTGGTTCTAGTTCCAATTTTGAAAAATTAGATCTTGAACTTTCAGTTTTTTTTCCTTTTTTTCTCAAAACATTATTGGGATTTTTTTTAATTCAAAATTTTCATCCATTTGGAAGATTTTTTCATCCATAATCTGATTTTTTTTTCATTTTTCATTTTCACCCATCTAGTTGTTGAATGAGGATTAATAACATGATAAGGGGATTCTTTTTTTAAAAATTAAAAATTAAAAAAAAATTCTAGGACATTTTCAAACCATGTGGCAGGACAATAAAAAATTAATTAATTAATTTCAGATTTCAGTTTGGAATTAATTGGGAAATTTCTCCATAAATTCATATTTTTGACATACAAAGTTGTATTCCAATGATTTTTGCACCATTGGTTTCTTAGAGAGGAGACCTATGCATGTGAAAGGTTTTAACCCATTTGGAGGGATTCTAAGGGGTGCAAAAGGTGGTGTGTGCAAGTTCAAATTTCATTAAATTTTTGGCGTTTTGTCACTTCTGTTGGGTTAGCATGAATATTTGTAATTAACAAGTGGTGAAATGTCATGCCATCAACATCATAGAATGTTGTGCCACCAACTTTTGACTTTTGCATTTGCATTTGTCATAATTTATGAGCATAAATTACAAAAGTGGGAATTAATGTTATATGAAAAAGTTCATTTTCATTTTGTGTTATTTACCACTTTGTTATTTTGACATATTTGTGAAAGTATAAATGTGAGATATGCAAGGCTTGGTAGGGCTTGTTGTTTCATAATGAGTTTGTGAGACATAGGTGATACAAAGTTGGGGTTAACCATGCAAGCCTAGCTTGTGCATTTTTTCCATTAAACAACAAAACCCTTAGTGTGTAAAAACAAGGTTGGGAATTAGTGAGAATCCATTTTGGCATTGTTGTGAACATTTTTTAATTCGATCATCAAATTGTACCATTAATTATTATGGTGGTGAGATTGACTTGATAGCAAATAGATCACAATTGTTTTGTTCACAATGAACCCCACATTTGTTTGGCCCTATGAAATGTTTATGATGAGTGCAAACGCCTTGAATCAAGGTTGGGTTAAGCCCACATGTTCAACATCCTTTAAGAATTGGGGTTTAGAACCCAAAGTTCAAGGATATATAAATAAACCATGAAGGTGGCATGGGATTGAGAATGAAGGAACATTTTGTGCACAAGTGGTATTAATGGGTTTACAAGGTGAGGTGTTCGATTTTAACAATTGACATCATTGTCATCATTTTCATCAAAAGGGGAATTCAAATTAAGATTCAAATTCTGTGACAAATCAATTACAAATTGTTGCGCCATTGTTGTGGGACATGGATGAGCTTTATGGAATCACTAAGGGGTCGCATTGGTATTTGAAAATGGTTAGCACCATTGAATTGGATGATTTCATATATGCATAATTCATAGTTGTTCAAAACCTTCATTACATGGAAAGAGTTGTTTTAGCATTTTGAGGGTTTGTTGATGGATCCATCAAACATAGATTGAGGAATGATGGTTGTATCAAGCCACCCAATTGTGTTCCCATCACCAAGGGTATTACGGTTTTTAAAGTGTTACTATGACTTCAATTGTAATCATGACAACTTTGAATGGCAGTTCAACAATGGGTATTTGAGAGTGGACATTTCCATTAGTGGGTGAGGTCCTTTGCTTGTAATTAACCTTATTAGGGAGTTTTTCCAAAAGTTATGGAAAATTACCAAGGGGTTCAAATGAAAAAATTCAAAGTTTGCAAAAATTCTAACATAAACCCAATAAAAGTTCATGAGACTTTCTTTCAAAAGGTGTGTAGAAGGAAACTTTTAAGGTAGATTATGGACCTTAATTACCTCATATGGATATTAAGTTTGGGTTTGGTAGGACATCAACATTTTACATAGTTATGTCCACCCACCCACCCTACTTCTATTGTTAAACCCATAGTTAGGATAACCATGTTGGCACAAGGGGGGGGTGACGTTTTGTCAAATTGAGTTATGCACCTTTGACAATTATGGGATCAAGAACAAGAGGGATTTTTTAGTGTTGGAAAGGAAGTTGGTGATGTGGGGGTGCTAGGATAGTTCAACATTGCCCCACATTCTGTGTGACAATCATAGGCCATGCTTTCAACCTCAAATAATGGGGATAATTTGTTGTCCTAGCCCAAGGAAAATTGATTGTAGAAACATGAGAGCTGAAAATTGTTCTAGTGGGTATAGGCAGTGAAATGCATAAAACATAATGACTATTATAAAATTATACTAGATGTTTTCCATTTGGGTTGAAGGAAATAAACTAATTGAAAAAACAAAATCATACTTGAAGATGATAATCCAATTTTTAGGCAACCTTTTAGGCTTAATGAGGCGAAGAGAACATTGTTTCAGGCTCATACAACAAAATTGTTGAATGTTGGCTTAATAGATTTATCCACAAGTAAGTATGATTCAACAACACTAATGCTAACCAAGAAAAATATCTTTGGCAATTGCATTAAATGTCATATGTGTGGGAATTATCATCCTATGAACAAGTAGATGCACTTACAACAAATATGCCATGCCTTTGCTTGAAAAAATCTTTGATGCCTTTAAGGAAGTTAAGATGTCTAACACTTTGGATTTACATTCTAATTAACACTAATTGTCATTGAAGGAAGGTGACAAGGTCAAAATGACTTTTTGGGGGATTGATCTTGATGAGAAGGATTATTTATGTTAGTGGCAATTCTTGCCATTTTGTTTAAAGAATGCTTTTAGTAAAATTTCAAAGGGTATGGATTGGGTTTTGGTCAATTTTGCCTTTGCCAAGTGCTACATTTATGATATTATTATTTAAAACTTAATTCAAGGGGACCACATGAAACACTTATAGGAGTTTTTTTTTAGACTTAGGGAACATACACTTAAGTAGCATTTAGGTAAATGTGAATTTTTTCACACTCAATGGAATACCTATGTTAAATGTTTTATTTAGGTGGATTGGGGGTTTAGAAGGCCAAGGTTGAAACCATTTCACAACTTCCTTAACTAATGGATGTTAGCAGGTTATAAACTTCTTTAAGGTTGTGTGGTTATTATTGAAAATGCATCAAAAAATTTAATAATATTGCCAAACCTTTGACCTAATTAATGAAGATTGGCTAGGTTTGCATTTAAGGTGAGGCATAGGATCAAACCTTTCAAGAATTAAAGGCCAAGCTCCCAAATTTTTTCATACAAATTATTTTTTAAATGATTTTTTGAATGATTTTTGTGTAGCTTGTTATGAAAAATGATTAAAATTGTTGCAACAAGTCAAAAGAAAATTTACTAATTTTAAAAAAATATGAATATGTAAAAATGTATAAATTCCTTGCAAATTTTATGTTTCATCTTGAAAAAAAATGTATTTAATTAATTTTGAACTAAAATATCAATTTTGAGTTTTTTTCTAACCTCGTCGTTGGGATCAAGTTTGAAAGAAAATATTGTTAATATATATTTGTTGGATCATATAATGAAGTAACCTTATTAATATTTGTTGTTGCAGCATCATTTGGTGGCCCCCAAATGATTTTTTTTTAATTTTTTAATTTCCAAATGGTCAATTATTACTTTTGGACTTTTCAAATTTTTGAAATTAATTAAATACATGATAAAATGGTGATAATTTGAAACTATACCAAAAAAATTAATTTTAAAAAGTTGAATTTAATCTAATATAAAATCCAATTTTATTCAATACATCATGTACATTATACCCCATTTATATGTGGTAAAACATTATTGAATTTTTGAATTTTCAAGTGTACATACTTTGAATTTTCAAATTTTTAAAATTCCACATTTTTGAAATTGTGAATGTTTTTTTAGTGTGTCTAATAAGATATTATCAACCCATCTTTTTTACCATCAACTTACTTTTCTTATATGAGTCTTTTGAAAGTCCTTTGTAAAAATGTCCTTTTTTAATGATAGAAAGTTTTCATTTTTAAAAGTCCTCAACTAAACCAAAACCTAAAATTTAATCAAATGGATTTTTAATTTGAGTTTCTTGACATTCCAATGTGTTAAAAAATAATAATGTGCCATGATTACCATGGTTTCAAATTGCAAAAAAAATAACTCTAATTTTGTATGACAAAATCTAACATGCAATGCCTTTTTGTGGTTCCTTTGAGTGTGTTTTGACCCCATTAGCTAACATTTTGTAACAATCTATACAAAAATAACCTTTTTAATTATACATTGACTGGAATATTTTAAGGTTGGGAGCCATGCTTGCCCCACTTGATGACGATGGTTGAGAATTCATGGTGGCATATGTTGTGACGGATGCAAACATTATCTTCATCCATAATGTTCATCCATAATTCCTAATTAACTTTCAGTTAAATTGAAATTAATTTTCAATTAATTAACTCTTAGTTAAATTTTAGTTAAGCCTTAGTTAAGTTCGAATTAAGTCCAAGTTAATTCCTAATGAAGTCATAGATAACTCCCAATTAACTTTTAGTTAATTTTTAATTAATTTTGAGTTAAGCCCTAATTAAATTTAATTAAATCTTAACTAATTATAATTTACTCCATTTAATTCCGAGTTGATTTCTAATTAAGTCCTAATTAAGTTTCAGTTAATTCATGGTTGATTATAAATTATGAAAGTTTTCAAAAAACTTCTTTATTTGATGCACACATAAAAGCCTATTTGGAAGCTTCATTGAGTTAGGTCCCCAAAGGGGTGTAAATAGAAGTAGACCCCTCATTTATTCCAGTTTGTTCAACATTAGTTTTAGGCACGATTTTACACCATAACCTTGTCATGTTCTTTCATATTCATGTTTGCAGATGTTATCATAATAAATATTCATTTTCACATGTATCTCGCACATCTTGTGTTCTTGTTTTTGAATCAAATAATCTTGTCTTGTTCCTTGTTTGAAAGTTGGATTTAGACCTTTCCTTTATCCTTTGTTCTTGTGGTTTTTCGTATCCATGACATATGTTAGTTGATCTAACAACAAAACGAAAACAAAATATATTTCATATGAAAGGGAAGGCCTTAGTTGTTTGGGTTGTTTCATCATTTTGATGTTAATTTTTGGGTAGTTCATTTATTTTGGTTATTGATCACCAACCATCAAATTTTTTGAAGGAATCAAATTGTTTCACAAGAAAATTTATTATATGGGCCTTTATTTTATAAGAATACATCAACATTATTTATAAAACTAGTAGAATTAACTGAGATGTTCATGGATTGAATTAGAACCCAAATTCTAATGAAGAGGATACCATGGGGTTCATTGGCATGGTGATGTGCGTTTAAAGGTGGTCTTAAAATGGCATGTCGATGCATATTTATGTACCTTGTTGGGATATTATGAGGATGTACCTTAAACTAACATGGGTAATGGGGATTCCAAGGATACATATGTTGATTTAAAAGACGATGGTGCTTTAGACATATATTAGGATACATTTATTATCACATATTTGAAAAAGGAGAAATTCCATGCATAAGGCCAAGTGGTTCAAATGGGAAGGTAATTCCTTCCTATTAGTACATAGTGATGAACAAATGCATTAGGTGTTTCATTTAAAACAATGTGAGGGCTTTGTATAGACATGTTCATAAAAAGTGGGGCCATTTTGGGATCCAAGAAATGTATAATTTGCTTTAGTCATAGTAATGGTGGTGGGAGATGTAATTGCAAGTTCAACATTTTGTTTTTCAATGTGTGTTATCATTACACCAAAATGTGTCGTAGTTCACACTGGGTTTCATTAGATTTTGAGTGAATTTGGACATTTTTACCATGGTGAAATCAATTAACTCCTTAACGAACGGGGACAAATTGGTATGAACAGTGAATTAGTCTATTAGTATTTAGTGAAACAAGGTTACTTTCAAATGGAATAAAAATTTACCAAGCCATTTCATTTACTAGTTAATTAACTAAGCAACATGGAAATCAATTAAATTTAAATTATTTAATATTTAATGTAATATTTAATATTATTGATAATTTCATGATTTTCAGCTTATGAATTATTGACATGTGTTATGTTAGGTTGAAAACTTAACTTAGGTACATAGGCCATATAATCAACTTAAATAGGCACATATTCTAAGGAACTACGTAGGAAAATATTCAATCAACTTAGCATTGTTGACCACAAACAAACCATTTGAAATTTTTTGATTTTTTAAAAATCATTATTTAATAACATTCAATGACCATTTTTTTGAAAAAGAAAATGTTTAATAAATGGATAAGATTTTTACTAATATAATAATGTTACTTATGTTAGGCTACTTTTAGTTATTTTAGGGTTATTTTTCATTGTTTTAAATTATTTCACCTTTCATTATTTATAATTATTTATGGTTATTCTCAGTTTTTTTTGCTCTTTTTAATCATTTCACTTTATGTTATTTTTGGTTATTTTAAGTTATTTTCGACTATTTTATGTTACTTTTGGATATTTTAGATTATTTCACCTTAGGCTATTTTTGACTATTGTAAGTTATTTTTGGCTATTCTATGTTATTTTTGGCTATTTCATTTTAGTTTATTTACAATTATTATAAGTTATTTTTTGCTATTATAAGTTATTTCATCTTAGGTTATTTTCAGCTATGTGAGATTATTGTTAGTTACTTTTGGCTATTGAAGGTTATTTCACCTTATGCTATTATTAACTATTTTAAGTTATATTACCATAGGCTATTTGTGGCTACTTTATTAGTGGCTATTATTGGTTATTTTATTGGTGGCTATTAATGGATATTATATTCATGGTTATTTGTCACCATTTTATTGGTGGCTATTAATGGATATTCTATTAATGATTATTTGTCACCATTTTATTGGTGATTATTAGTGGCTATTCTATTAATGGCTATTGGTGGTTATTCTATTAATGGCTATCAATAGTTAATTTATTAGTGGTTATTGGTGGTTATTTTAGGTTAAATTACCATAGGCTATTAATGGCTATAGGTGAATATTTTATTGGTGGATATTGGTGGTTATTTTATTAGTGGCTATTGGTGACTATTTTATTAGTGGCTATTGTTGGTCATTCTATTGTAGACCATTGGTGATTATTTCATTGGTGGCTATTCTATTAGTGGCTACTTTGGTTATTTAAAATTATATTACGATTATTGGTGGCTATTCTATTATAAGTTATTGTTGGATATTCTAAGGTATATTATCATAGGCTATTGGTAGTTATTTTATTGTAGGTTATTCTAAATTATTTTTCATAAGCTATCATTGGCTATTCTAAGTTATTTTACCTTGGTCATTATATTATATTTTAAGTTATTTTAAATTGTTATACTTAGGATAAAATAATTTATGATAACATAAAATATAATGACCTTGAATAACCTAAAATATAACTTGAAATAACATATATTAACTTAAAATAAAATAGCCTAACATATAATCTAAAGTTAGTTGAATAATTTAATTAAAATTAAAAACTAATAATAATCTAGTTAGGATACCTTAAGGTAAAATAACATATAATAATTTAGGGTATAATAATTTGTAATAACCTATAATAACTTATAATAACTTAAGACATAAATTAGGATATAAGTTAGAATAACTAAAGTAACTTAAAATAATATAAGGTATATAATAAAGTAGCATAGGATATTTTTTAAAAAACATATTAATCATAATAAATTATAATAATGAATTATGTCAACTAGTAATGAAATACAATGTTTACATAGTGATATTATATTGAAATAACTTTAACCAGTGTGAAATCACTAAAGTGTAATGAACTTATTTCACTTTTAAGGTCCCACAATGATTTAGGTTAGTGAATTACACCCCACTTTTGTACTAGTGTATGTGACCAAGTGTGGGTGTCATTCAATACAACTACATTTCATTTACAACCATTGCCCACAATGGGATTTGGTATCAACAAAATTTGAATTTTGCCAACCCATTAAATATGATAACATGACATTATAATTTGTTTTGGTTATGATCAAACATTTTTTGAAATGATTAATGTTGGTGCCATGGGAATTGTCAATGTAATTTTGGACATGGTGTTTAATAAGTTTGGCATTTCAATTGAAGTATTCGTCAACCAAGTTACAAATTATGTGGGGAAATTTCAAAAGTTTTGTGAAAAAACATTAATTAATCATCACACAACTTTATAAAATCATCCAAAGGTAGACTTGTTAATTGAATGGATGGTCTAGATGGTGAAACAAGGTTTGTATAAGTATGGATTTCAAAAGGACCATGGGAATATTCTTAATCATGGTATCTAAGAGGACGGTCTAATGAAAAAAATTGCAAATGACTATTTTGGATTTTTATTATATTTACTATTTCATAATTATAGTCAATTGGTATATGACTATAACTAGAATGATGTCATGTCAATCTAATAAAAAAATTCAAGAATAGATTGAATATAATATAAATGTCTTTTTTAATCCTTTTAAGTAATTTGAATCCTTGCTTTAATTGTAATTGTCATTTTAAAGGATTTAAAAGGAATATATTAAACAACACAATTGACTTCAATTTTCTTTCATAAATAAGTAATGCATACATCTATGTTTGGCAATGGTCATATAATGCATTTGATTCAATAATATACAATATAAAAAATTTGAAGGCTACAAAATCCATTTTGAAAAGGCAACAAGGAAAATGATTCCTTTTTTTCATTTGATTGATTTTTTGTATTCATTAGGCTTAGAATTTGTGGCCCCAAGTGTCAACAAAATGTGCAAAAAAATTTCATGTAAACATGTTAAGTTGTAAAAACTTATGTATGCATTTTTTGCATTTTTTTTTACCAAAATATTTATGCATAATTACATACACATGTGAAAAATCACCACCACCATGAAAATTATCATAATTTGAATTATCCAATATCTTTCACTTAAATTTATTCCATTTAAATTTTATGTTTGGAAGATAGCAAAAACAAAGTCCTTGAATCATGTGTCCAAAAAGGGGTACCATGATTGTGAATATACCCCATATTAGAGATTGGGACTTGTATTAACTGTCACAATTAATTATGAGGTATCAGTTTAATCAACAAGCTTTCTTTTGCATCTTTTTCACCATATTTTTAAAAACTTGACCATGACCTTGAACTACTAGCTTCAGTATGATGTGATGTTATGGCAATATTGAAATTTGGATGGTCCAAAGGTGTGGCTTTATGCATATTATTGTTTCACCTTAAAACCAAGTTGTTCATTTTTGGTGAATTTACATTAAAAAATTCCAACATTACTATCTAGCTTAGGGGGACTTTTGTTCTAGATAGGGGGTAGTTTGAATGTGATGCATTATGTTATTGGTTTATGTGTGTGTGAATAACAATAGTTGAAAATTTTAATATGGTAGTGCATGATAATTGTTAAATTTAACTTTCTAGTTAAGTTATAATTGGGTTAGTCTTAAGATGGGTTAGTACAACTAAATGTTTGTTGTTTCAAAACTAGTTCTAATGTGAATTGTGTTTAAGAATTTTTTTGTTTGAGATATAATCCCAAAATGTGTGTTTTTGAATCGCTTTTGGTGATTTGAGATTTAAAAATACACATTGTTTTTGTTTTGCAATTGTTTTTGTGTTATCCAAGTTTTCTTTTGCAATTGTATGTTGTTTTCTTATTTTGTTTTGGGCTTGGATTCCTACTTATTTATAAATGAGTTATATTTTGATTTGGACACGATGCACCATTTAGAACGATTCTATGTTTTTGGTTTTATGCTTGTGTGTTTCTTTGCTCTATTTAAAAACCAGACATCTTATGGTTTGAAGACACCATATGGCACACATGACACATTATACACAATGCAGCTGGGATTAATGAAGGTTTACACTCTTTGACAACTGGGTTCTGGGTATGTAAATTGTGGGTTGGAGTGAGTCACCAGTGCACCATCCATTGGAAACATGTTATGACTCAGTTGTAACTGAACCCAAATTCAGTTCACGTCAGATTTAACCTTTGTTAACTTCTCCTGCAAAAAAAAGTAAGTCCTGTAGGTAGGACAATAGGTGGGTACTGGGTATGTAAATGCATCTAGGTGGTCACTAAGTAGTTAAAGGTTATTATGTTGTTGTTAGGTAATAAACACAGCATTAACTCAGGTATCCACTGTGGTTTGTTAGTAAACCGAGAAATCAATGGAAAAGTGTTTCCTGTCCACCCATTATCCATCCCTTCTGGCGGGGTGGAGGCTCACTTTGGCCATGGATGATGATAGATGAGACTGGGTTTGAACCCAGCATAACTATGCATTTAAGAGCATCTCTAGCACTCAGCATGTGTGACCTTGCAAAAATATTTCTCACATCCAAGTTTAGTTATTTCCTATTTTTCCAACCCCATCGAACTAAAACTTGGGCTTAGGTGGAAGACTATGGATAACAAACCACTATTGGCCAATCAGAAACACAAGTGTAGAAGTCAGATCATATTTATTACACTCTTCTGTGCCTTTGACCAGCCTCAGCAAACTATGCAAAAATGTTGGGCCAAAACCATTTTGCTGAGCCAGAGGGGTATACATACATTTTGACTTTTTTTCATGAAATTTTAATTTGTAAGGTCACATATACTGGGCACAGGTGGAGTTACTCTAAGCTGATGAACAATTAAAATCCTAAGAACAAGACTGTTGTTGTGGATGATGCCTCCCTCCAAAAGGAGCCTCCAGCTTTGACTGGGCTGCAGCAACGGCAAATTGAGTGAGAAGGTTCTGTTTTTTTTTGTAACTGTTGTCTTAGGTTCAGGATATATTATGTTGTTGGAGCATGTGTCTGTTATCACTATTATGTGCCATCATGGAAGGCCCCAGACAAAAAAGAAAGTGATGAGAAAAAGCTTGCATATTTTGTTGCAGCTTGTAGAAAACAATGTCAGAAGTTTGCTACTGGATCCCATTGGAAAGATGAGAACATTGTGGGGTCGTGTTTTTCAAGATTTCTGTGAAGCTCAGTCAAAAAGCTCCCACCCCATGACTAGTCAGAAGTTGGTAATGGATCCCATTGGAAAGATGAGAACATTGTGGGGCCATCCTTTCAAGGTTTCTGTGAAGCTCAGTCAAAAAGTCCCCACCCCCGCATAGTCGGTCTCCACTCCCCTCATCTGTTCTTGTCTATACTAACCCATTAAACACTGGTGTAGGAAAAAAAAAAAGGGAATTAAGTACTAAGTACTAAATACAAGTCAGTATGTTTGTGCTGCATGTCGGACTTTCTAGAGTATGGCTGCACATGGATCCCCACTCAAGAACAAAACACAATGGGAGTATTATATGGGAAGACAAAGTATCAAACTAATGCAAACTAGTACCAGCATGACAGAAAAGTTCACAAGGGAAACATTTTTGTGTGACAAATTGTGCAAATTGTGAGTTTTGGGAGTATGGAAGCTCTGCACACCCAACCCCCCCTTCCTATCACAAAACAGGAAGCTGCAGTATTGTAGATCAGAAGAGCAATAATAGGTCAGGATTCAATTGCTGTGAGTTATAATATACACACTATAAACCTACCGCATGTGAGATCAACAGTATGTGCTACATAAGATGGCTTCCCAGTACAGATTCTTTACTTGATTGGCTGCTCCATAGTGAGATTGAAAGACAGGACCAAGCTGGTATGAAAGTCTTAAAAAGGACCCAATACCAAGACCAGGCTGATATGATAGTTTTAAAAAGGACCCAATACCAAGAGACCAGGCTGGTATGAAAGTTTTAAAAACCCAGTACCAAGACCAGGTTGGTATGTTCAAAAGTCTCTACAAAAACAACAATGGTTTTCTCTACTGCAAGATAACTTGAGCTGTCAAGTCCGAGAATCAAGCCATCAGCAGCTCAGAAATTTGCAAACTTTTTTTTAAAAAATGCAACAAATGGATGGATACACTGAGTTTGCACCAATTCCTTAAACCCGTGTGACTGCTGGAGAAGATGAGCAACCCACTTCACTATTCACATCATGGGTGAGAGAGAGAAAGTTCTGGCAAAATTAAGGTTTTAAAAAGAAAGCTATCTGATGTCACCCAATGGTAAAAGCTGTTTTTGCAGCAAGGTGCCATGTGGTGCAATGGTCAATAAAGGATTGTAGTAAGCATGGATGCACAGCAAGCCTGTGTAATATATGTAAGATCTGATTTGATTTAGGGTCCTACCTGTCCTGCCTGGCAGCCTGCCTGCTTTGCCTGCCTTTCTTATGTTGCTATACCCTGGCAGACTGCAAAATCACACACCTTGACTCCATTGAGTAGCCCACATAGCTGCTGACAATGGGAGGGTCCTGTACAAGATCTCCAAACCACCGAATAGCCCTAATAACTTACTTACCATGACTTTTCAGGTTTCCAGCTCTAAAACCCCAAAAGATGCGAAGGCACAACTCAGGTCAAAAATTGTCAGTGTTTGTTTGAATGAGTGGACAATCATGCAATGAAACAGGGGATGATTTTAGGGTTTGGGTTTAAGGTTACGCAACAATTCAGTCTTTTTCCCAGCCCCTTCTCTGGCCATTATCTTTGTAGTTTGGGACTCCAACCAACATACTGCTGAGAAGCCAGGCAATCCCTGAAAATCAGCGTTTTTTTAAAAGGAATTTCTTCATTTAGCTTTAAGTGGAGATCATCCGTAGGAAGATTTGTAAACAAAAAATGGTGATCATCCTTAGAAGATTTAGCCAAATCTGGCAATATACCAGATGCTGGAGTACATTTCTTTAATCAACCTTCTATGTTCATGGCTACACACTGAAAACGAAATATAGAAATCTGGCGATTTTCACTATTTTTCTTTTTTCACTTTTGGCAATGGAAACCCTCCAAAATCACTACTTCATTTTTGAATTTTTCTTACTTCACTTTTTTGGCTACGTTTCGCCAGTAAAAAAAAGGCTGCTGAAAATACATGTAAAATTCCAACAGCTACAGGGATCTGGACAACAAATTTAGCTGTTGCCTTCAGGCTAATAAATCTTTCCACTGGGTCTTGGATCTTAACAACTAAGATTGAAGAAAGTTCCATGATTACACCTTCATTCAGACACTATAGACTCTCAAATTATGTCAGCCCAAGATGTATCTGAAGAAATCTCAAAACTCAAATGCAACTCCTGCAATTCTAAGAGCACATCTGAAGCTAGGATGCCAAATTAAAGTGCACTATATATTATGCTGCAATTCCCATTCCTTGTGGGATCAAATGGGTTATGTCTTAGTGCCAAGTAATTAGATTGATTTAGCTCCTTTACAAAAGACAGATTTTTATTTCATTTTTTCATGGAGTTGTACCTCACAAGCACTGAAATAAACAAATCCCATGCACAGGGAAATTGCAGATCAGCTCACCCACTGAATTCTCCCAATGGCTTGCAATAGATCACGGTCAGAGTATCACTACTAACTAAAGGACTTCTGAGCTTCTCTCTCCAGTGACATTTGATTTTCTGGCATGGGTCAATGTCATAACCTTCTGAGGTAAGATTACAAAACCTTTAGCCTCCACTTAAATCAGACAAGTGCTCTTGGGATAGAGTTCAATGTCATCAGAAACTGAGATCTTCCTTAAGATGTTTGGGCATCATTTTTAGATTGCTCAGAAAAATTGGCCTCTCTGGCCATTCAGTCACTGTGTTAAAACTTTTTTGCAATGTTGTTTTACTGCTTTTGTTGCATGCATTTGGTCCTGTGCTTGGCCTTTGTGTTGTAGTGCACTTGATGAATCTCTAACTATAAAAACATTAGCTATACAGTTTCTATTCCTTCCTAGAGAAACTTTAGTGAGGATGGCTGGATTGCAGCAACTTGGTTTGGACCAAGGACAATAAACTCCAATCATAGTTTGGCTAGTAACAAGATGAACTTCAACCTTACATGGTTGTTTCTATGCCTCAAATGGATTCTGCACATCCAGTTACCCACAACTGTTGAAAGCCCATTCAATGCTGAACTTATTACAATTTTAGCCAACTGAAATAGGATTGAGAGATAGTCCCACAGAAGAGTTTTAGGGGTTTCAGATCTTATGACATAGCAGTGCAGAAGAATGATGGGAAAAAAAGGACTGAGACCAAATCTGAAGAAACAAAGAAAAGACAGAAAGGGTTGGTTTCAACAACCATAGTCTTTTGCATCAAAGCAATGCTTGTGTAATTGATGAGTGATCATAACATCGCCCATGAGTCCATCAACTCCCGCGAGTGTGTGGAGGTCAAGACAGTGTATACTCACATATTGAGTTTTTGTGTCAAGATTGTTAGTAAGGGGAATGACATAGATTACGTTAGAAAACATGAAAGATAAGGGAGAAACCAAGAGGAAGAGGAACAAAGAGCATTGAAAGATGGAACAAATTACAACAAAAGAGCAAGAGAAGAAAGAACGAAAGACGGAGAACTTTCAAGAACTTTAAGAAGATGGGTTTTGAGAATTAATGGTGTTCTAAAAAGGTCCCAAGTTGTAGAAAACCCTTGAGATGATGATTTTTGAAAATTCCAAAACTAGAAACAACAATTAGGAGTTTGTCTTTGTCTAAAAACTCAATTGTTTTGATTCAAAAGAAATTTGAACATAACCTTTGTTCTTGAAAATAACAATTAAGCTCAACATTTCAAATATGAAGAATCCTTTTGAGCTACACAACTTTAAGAACATGTATAACAAGATTGTTGATGAGTTTGAATTTGAAAAAGAATGGATTATTGGAATCCGCATGAGACACACGAATCATGTTTATGATTGCATATTTAGATTTAGAATGCTTGTTGAAAATGTCATTATTTAAGACTTTGGAACTTGGGTGCTATCAAAACCAAGAAATTAAAAGAAAAATCATTTAAAGCATATCTTCAACCAAAAATATGATGGTGCATACTTGTGGCATCATCGATAGTCTTTGTCCAAATATTCATGAAATTGGAGATATTAAAGCTATTAACAATTAAACAAATTTTTTTTCAAATCTTTTCATTGAAGATAGTTTGAAAAGCTAAATTAAACAACCATCATCTTTAATAAAACCTTTTAAAAATCTGAATTTATGGGTGAATGAATAGAAATAAAAAAGAAAGATTGCACAATTAATAATCATTGGGATTCATTTTTTCTTAGAACCTAATTAAAATGTGAAGAACAAATTAAACATTGGATGAAATGTAATCAAAAGTGTAAATATGAAGCTCTTTTCATTATCTTGAGGCTTTGGAATTGATTAAACCTCATCTCTTTGTTTACTCATCAAATTTTGGTTAGAAGTAATTGTTATTATCCCATGAGAAGTAAATTAACTTCCAATATATATAATTAAGTTTCATGGGGTGTATATGAAAGTTTCAAATTATAACACAACAAAAAAAAAAATGAGGAATTTTTTTTGTTTGAAACCTATTTCTAGCATTGAAAGAACTTTGAATATTTAAACTCATTTCACATGAGTGCCTGTCAATGAATTAATTTTATTGAAACCTAAAGACACATTCAAAAGCTTTTTATGAATGAACATAAAAAAATTATTACATTTTTTGATTACATGATCATACTAAAAATTCATTCAATTTTTTTTGAAATAATTTGCACCACAATTGTCATTTGATGTTTAAAATAATAGTTTAATTGTTATTTATAATGAAATCAATAGTTGTAATGCCCTTGACTTTTGAAAATGCCAACATGATCATTCATGTGCAAAATTGCATTAGAAGACTTCTAAATCATGGATTATAATACCACAAATTGTTAAGCTTTAGTTCCATAGTTTTCCTTAGTATTAATGACTTGAATCTTGATAAACCTTCAAGTAATAATTATTAAGAGTTGAATTAACCTTTGGATATTTCAACATAAAAGACTTTTTTATTTAAATTGATGCAAGGCTTAGTTAATTTTAGGACTTGGTAAACTTTTTTAAGTGCATTATCCTTTTATGTTGTAGAGAAGGGAAAGAGGATGTAGAATTAGATGTGATTTATTGATATATTGGAAATACAAGCCCATAATTAACAATAACATTTTGCCATGACAATATTAAGTTAGTCTAAAAAATAATCTTCAGGCACGAATGATGTACTTGAAAGATTTCTAGGATATAGTCCTAATACATCTTTATTTAGTCTTCATTTCTATCAGACTTTTAAATAGAATCAAAATCAAACTTAAGTATTAACCTTTTAGTATTAACCTTTCCACCTAAGTGGCTTCAGGTGAATTACAACTTAATAAACAACTTTAAGGGGATAGATCACAATTGCAAAAACTCCAGAATGCGATGAATAATGCGAGCTAGGTAGTCGGTTCGATGCTCCATGGAAAGGGGATTGATTGGGCCTCATAGCCAATGATAATGGCCATCATCGGAAACCCAAGTTCGACAATGAAGACGAACATTATTGTCTTCACATTGACATTCTTGAAACCTTTCTGGTGCGGTTCCACAAGCAAGAATAAATTCTAAATAAATTGTTAAGGGTTAGGAGACAATCGACGATCCCATGTTAAACAATCGATTCGAGTGCGCAACATTTTTCTAGACAGTTCTTCTTCGCGCGACCGTTGAGAGACATTCACGTCAAGTGGTGCTTCTTCAAGCTCTTCCTTTTTTACTAGTGAAATTGGAGGATTTGAGGGCATAGCGACATCATCCGCCATGACTACATTCTCACCTGCATCAACAAAAACCAAGAAGGTAGCAGAAATAATGTGGTACTTGCGTTTAGAAGAGGTCGAGGTTTTTTAAATTAACAAATTAAGGTAGGCGTAAGATGTGAGAGTGACGGCGAAACCTCATGAAAACTCGAACATCTTAGATCTAATGAATTCATTGAGCCCTAATTTTGATGGTGGATCTAGAAATATGTGGGGGTTTTTGTGATGCAAATTTTAATTTTAATTTTAATTTGCTATGTACTACATAGTTAATTAGTGCATGGAAGAAAAAATAAGTAGGGGTATCAAAAGAGTAAATGGTACGTGGGGATGTTATTTCAACCATTGAATTGATTTAGTCAAGTAAGGACTCAAGGATGTTTACTTGTTACTACCGATAAATTGTCCTAGTAGTTAATTATTTGAAATAATTAGGATGAAAAAGTAGGATGTGAGGGTTAACGTACGGAAGGGGTAAGGATTAAGCTCAAAAACCTCATCAAAATATCTAAGATAAGGGGAAGGATAAGTCCTCCAATCCCATTAGTCATGAGGATTGTCATCTTATTTGATTGGAGGATGGAATATTTTTTTGTGTCTCATTGTGACGCGCTCCCAAGTCATGGGGTGAAACCCACTTGAGGGTTTCACAAAGTCAAGTTGCGGAAAGTTGAGACTTGGTAGCACGTTCCCGGCCTCCAACTCTAAAAAGGGGTAGAGGGTCGAGTTAGGAGCCCAAGGATTAGACTAGGAAGAGGGACTAGCTTAGTTCGTGTGAATCTACATCCAAAAACCAACCAAATCGGGTTAGTTTAGCATTCGGGACACCCTTGGGTGTTGGGACTTGCCACGGGCACTTGGACACACAAGATTCACCACGGCCCGGACTCGAGGGAAGCCACCACCTTCCCCCATTATAGTATTTTCTGCGGCTGGTCGCGGAGGCTACATCCGAATGGCACATTTTGTTGGGACTCCCGAAATGGAGTCCCGTAAGTGTCCCGGCTAGACTCCCGGGACTTTGAACGGCCATAGCTCCTCGCCCCGAACTCGGATCGGGACGAGTCTTGAATCAATGTTGTAGCTCTCATCGAGAGCTTTCCAACGCCATGTCGCACTCTTCAAGGAGACATCGGGAAGAGGTCGATTCTTGACTTTTAGTGGTCGGGAGTCAAACTGCCAGTTTGATTCCCGGCCCTTCTTTTGCCCATAACTCCCTTCTTTTGCCCATAACTTGGGCTGCAAATGTCCTAATTGCCAATGCAAGGCCATTTTCGATATCTACGTTTCAAGACCTTTCCAATGACACCAAGAACACCCCAATGCGAGGTGTTTTGAGCCTTGCTGTCGAGCTCTAAACATTCGGGAGTCCCGGAGGACTCCAAACCTCCAACTTTTCCAAGTGTTGGGCTTCACCCCCACACTTGGCCAAAGTGGGGTTGCGACACATTGGGCCCAAGAATTCTCATCCTAAAATTAATTGGAGGGCAAATCATTTTCAATTCTCATTGGCTCTTGAAAGATGAAGAGGCCATTGATTAGAGGGGAAGATTTTGAAGCTTCCATTGGACAAGGGGAACAAATTCAAGGAAAGGATATGGAGGCTTATTAAGGGAGAGGGGAGTTTTTTGGGTTAGGGGAAGGGAAAAGGAAGAGAAGAAATGTGTGAGGAAAAGATTAGTTCTTATGTGTGGAAAGGTGTTGTTCATGAATAAGATGTGTGCAAGAAATAAGCATGGAAAGATTTCCATGACAAAGCCTTTGGAGTTTTATTTCAAATAATTATTCCTCCCAAATCCACCGTTGGATTTGTGTCAAACTTAAAACAATTCTTGTTTAAGAGGTGTAGAAGGTTTTCTCCAAATTTCAACATCATTGGTTTGGCTGTAAGGGAGCTACACTTGCCAGGAATAGAGGGTGTTATAGTGGAGTTCATGGAAAGATTTTCATGACAAAACCTCTGGAGTTTTATTTCAAATAGTTGTTCCTCTCAAATCCACCATTGGGATTTGTGTCAAACTTTAAAAAATTCTTGTTTAGGAGGTGTAAAAGGTTTTCTCCAAATTTTAGCATCATCGAGTTTGTTATAAAGGAGCTACACTTGTCGGAAGTAGAAGGGGTTGAAATTGTCTGTTTTTTCCTCAATCTAAGCAAAGTGATTTTTAGTCCCAAGGCATAATTCTTGATCAAAAAAATAAAAAAAACTTATAAGATTTTGTAACATGGTTCCTTTTTAGATTAACTTTTCAAAAATCCAATGCATGTTAGATTAGGAGGTTATATGTAGATGTTATGACGAATGGAACAAAAGAGGTTCAACCATCAAGCGTGACATTGAATGAACATCAACATAATGCCCCTTCACATTCCATCATGGTGAGTTACGATTCTCCCACAATGTCTTTGTTCTTCCAAGTGAACATAACGCATTAGATTCTTAGTGAACTTCATTGCATTATATTAAACCACCTTACTTGTTAGACTACAATTACATAATAGTTCCACTTCCAAGCGGGTTTTGTGAGTGCATATCTTCATGTTGAAGGTGTGCAAGAACGCCTCACAAGACTATTAAAAAGAAACTTTGATTTGACCATGTAAAGGCATTATGCAATTTTGTTATGCCAAGGGTTCCTTCTTCCATTTGAAGCATACTATTGTACTTGGGCTAATTCAAGACATTAATATATTATTTTCAAAAAGTTGAATTTTTCAAAAATATCCATTTTTGTTCTAAAGGAAAACTTTAATGGAATATTTGAAAATATATCATTTGTCCAAATGGAATTCTCAAAATTAATCATTTATTCAACAAAGATGTGTTGGGGTGGCCAAAATACTTGTTGGTATTTGTTGATATGTATAAAAATTGAAAATTGCAATGGATTTAAATTAAAGGGAAAATTTTATTATGCCAACAAATCATACATAAACTAATGAATGAAATTGTTATAATGTTTTATAAATGAATTTCTTTTTTCATGGATGGTTACATCTAAATGTATTTATATAAAAAATGACCATATAGTGTCAAAATCCACAACCACTTTATCAACCCCCATCAAGAAGTCCTAGTTTAATATTATTGAGATCGCCCATGATTAGTCTAGTTTTAAAACATCAATGACTATTTTTAAGGTATCTTTTATCATTAGTTACAACATTTCTTTTTTCATGCCTACCATTTTGCCCCTTTCCCCTTTCCTATTTCTTTCTCCTTTATTTTGTTCAACCAACTCCATTTCCATAACTATTATTTTGAAAGATGAAAAAATAAAATGAAATAGTGCATATGTCATTATGTGATGTGATTATTTATTTGTGTATTTTGTTTTATATGGTGTGTAAAACAATATAAGTGTAAGTGTTTTTTATAAACAATTACACTTACACTTATCATCTTTTATAAGAGGTTAAATAACTTTACACAGTTTTACATTTACATGTCCAAAGTTATACACTTAACACATATATGAATGTAAATAAAAATTACACACTTATATTTACCCAATGTATACAATTAAAAACCATATACATGCACAACACTCTAGACACACTCAAAACCAAGTGAAAGCCAATTATCATTGGTAGGGTTAGCCATTTTTTACCTACCCCAAATTAAAAAATTTGTTTTTATGTAAATGGATAATAACATGATTCTTTTATGATTTCCAATCCATATGTTAGCTTTAGGCATAAAGGATGTTGAATATACATTCATCTAGATTGGTTTTGGAAACTTCAAGAGATGAATTTTTTTTATCAAAGATTGATATTTGTAAAAAATTCGACTTAATTAACTTGCTACTACTTTTCATAATGTTTAAATCTTGTCCTATGGTAAATTTGTTAAACACCATAAAATCTTCAATTTATAATCTTTATTTCAATGAACTTACTTATCAATTTTAACACGTCATGTTAAACACAATTCATGTTCATCCAAGTAAACATTTATTATGTGATTTTGACACATGTGAGCTTGATATACAAGCTTAGAATATTACTTAACCATATCATAAACACATGCATTGATTTGTTTAGTGTAATTGGAGGACACCTTACTTGGTGAGTTCTTCCATACCACTATTTGTGAGGCACTTTAAAAAACGAAATGGCCATTCAAAACATAATGCTTGCCAAAAAGGGGCATTATGTCTTTTGAAACACCTTGCATTTCATTATTTTTTTGGTGATGGTTACCAACGAATATATCAAAGGAATTTTTTAAAAATAAAATGGATTAGTCTTTATGTTCCATAAAGCCCATGGACTTCAATTTTACCCTACACAAAAACACCCTATGAAAACTTAAAGGCTGTTGATGAAATGTGAAACATCAGAATTTTTTTTAAAAAAAACAAGTTTAAATATGTCATAAATGTGCCACTACTATTGTATTGGTTGCATTAAAGATTGTTAACATATATAATCTCTTTCTTTAAAATGTAATAATATCAACATTTTTTAAAAAATTGGGCAAAAATTTGCCATTTGGTGACAAAAAAATGGTGTTGCAAATTATAAAAAAGGTTCCTCTTTTGGTTGGAAAAATGACCCAAAGTTGTCATATTTCAAAAAAATGTTTTTATAAATAAGATTTTTTAAGCAACACAAATGAAATGAATTCCTAGAACGTCTCTTTGATCTCTAGGTACAAAGAAATGCCAAAGTACAGAGCCAAAGTAAAACCTCTAGGTCAAAGATATTCACAATGCAAAAACAACCATAGGGAAGGGGAAACAAACCAAGAACTAAGTGAAGTCACCCAACTTGGGCAAGTTGTATATTCACCTATGTTTCTAGATCATTTTCATAGAATGGTTGTTATTGTATAGATGAATTTGAAAATTTGTTTACATGGATTTAGTTTGAGGATATCAACTTGAATATGTATTTGTTGCACTTTTTGAATTTTCATAATCAAGAAAACCACAAATGGTCCAATGGTCCATGATGCATTTGTTAGAGACTTGATTTTGGTTGGATAACATATTATGAAAATTGTGTTTGAAATTTTTTGCATGATGACATTTATAAGTTTTTATTTATAGGCTTTTTGAACAAGCTAAAAAAAATTGAGTTTTGTGAAAATTTCTTAGAATACTAGAATAAGAGGTTTTTGGATTGCTCTTTTGCACATGTGTTAGGAAAAGAAACCTCCAATTGGGCACAAGATCAAATGAAAAAAATGTTCAAGGAATCAATGAAAAACCCTTATCATTATCTATAACCCACAAGAAATTTGTGCATTCTTTGTACTAAAAAGGTGGTAATTTCTTGAAACACATTGCTCCATTCATTCTTGCACCCATATTATAATTTGTTAATATAGACTTGATGTAGGTTATTAACTTGAGGATGTACATAGGATATGTATTTTTTATGCATAATTTGAAAATTATTAAGAGCTATGGACTTTTAAAGTTGAAATAGTGAATTGTAATCCTAACAACATGTTTCAATATGGACTTCAAAATGGTTCAAAGATTAGTATTGTGCATATTTAGGGAATTGTTTTATTAGGACCATGGGTCAATATGAACAAATTTGAAAAGATTTGCATCATGTCAATTGCAAAAAATATATGTGTGAATTTTAAAAACATGGTTTTTTGAAAAGTCCGTAACGTATTGAAATAAAAGCATTGTATACAATTTTTTCCATAAATGCATTAAAAAAAAACCTTTATTTGTGATGTAATTAAAATGAAAAAAACCACTTATGTCATGTCACTCAAACCAATAAAAAGAAAATATGTTATGGTATGGACGCATGGGGATATTTTTCTCCCCCAAAATTGGTGCATTGTAACTTGCATTCAACAAAATTCTTTCTTGGCTCACTTTTGGTGCCACAATGGTTTTCACCCTAGCTTCACATAATTGGTAAGACAATTTCTCCACTTTTGTTGGACACTATTTTCTAGGGCTTGTTGTGGCTTCAACCATTGTTGACCCTTTTTTGATAAATAATTTACTAATTAGGTGTCTTGATTCCAACTTTACTTGTTGAGATCACATTGCAAGTCATTTAATTTCATTTCAAATACCATGAATTCATGCTTAATCAGTCTTTTTCTTTATATTACTATTCACTTGGACTTGATTAAAAGAGCCTTGCATTTCCTCAAATTCCACTTGAATATCACTAACACATTTATGCATTAGGTGGTTTTGGGTGCTGTTGAATACAACTTTGAAGGTGAGGGGAGGGTAATCTAATCTCCTATGGAGCTCACATGCGGGTTTGCATTGGTTGTTGACTTGGCACACTAACAAGGGCTCATTATAAATATTTGTAAAGTAAAGGAAACACATTAATAGTATCCAGAGTTTGATCATAAAGCAAGGTGAGATTTTTTTTAAAGTAAAAAAAATACAATGCCATTAAATAGGGAGGAAACTCAATTTTCCACCAAATTCAATGATAATATGAATTTCACCCTATCTTTTTTGATTTTTTCGGCATGTTCACAATTGTAATGTGTACTACTATGATAATTAATCTCAAATCGTGTATGTTAGATGTAATGATGCTATATGTTTCTAGCATTTTATATCTAGATTCAAAAAATTTAAAATTCACTTTATGAGCAACAATGTTTGAAGGTTGAAAGAGGAGTTCCAAGTGAAAAGAAGGCCCAAAGGCGAGGTTACTTTGCAAATTTCTCTATTATCTCCACCCAATCTGTCATCTCCTTTAGCACATCCACCACCCCCTCTATGAAACTTTGAACCCACTTACTTCTTTGGTAAGCTCTCAACTAGTCGCTCCCAAATGGGTTTCTCATTATCTTCTAGTTTATGGCTCTTGGCTGTTCCTTACATCTTTCCATGACTCGAGTGTATTAGTTTCTGGATCCCACAAGTCTCCCACAATGTACAAACCTTGCATAGGTTGGGCTGCTCTAGGTATAGATATGCCAAAGTTTTTCCTCCTCTAAGTTACTTCTTGTAGCCCAACCAAAGATGCACCTTGCGGATTTCCCAAATGGATGATTCCAAGGAGCAGAAATTGATCAGCTTCATCATCACCTTCTTCTTCTTCTTCTTGTCAGGCCTTTGCAAATTTTGAAACCTGAGGCTGGCTGATAGGTGGTTGTGAACAAAAAGTCCAATTTATTTGATTAGGTGGAGTCCATATCCTGTGTCTTGGATTCCGCAAGCTGCTTGTATCTAAGGAGTTGAAAGAAACTGTGGAAATTGTCAGATTTACTCAAACAAAATGTTCTAGAACGTTGGTAAACTAGATGGATTGCAAGTTTATTTTCTACTTTCTTCTCTAACTTGTAGCCAAATTTGGTTGAGTCCTCTTGTGGACATGATCGATTCGCCCGTCCGCCTTCCTCACAAAATTGGGGGAAAAAACCACTGAGGCCTGGACAGCCGTTGCCCAGTCAGTATGTATATATGAAAGTCAAGCGAATATAATTAAGAATTGACCCTCATTTTAGTCATGAGCTTAAGATCAAACAAAATTAGTGGGAGACGGACGGTTTCTATGGCGAGACAATTGTCAGAACCCATATGAGGTAAAGAATCAAAACAGACACCCTTCATTCACGCAGCCACGCAACACACGCACACTTCAGACAGAGGAGGATCAGCGTAGCAGCAGACCCTGCAACAGTGCAGCCCTCGTCAAAGTCCCTGCACTTAATTCTCTTCCGAACAGAGAAGCTTCTTGCCTGACGCCGAGCCGAGCTATGAAGAACAGATTCATGACTTGGGTGACGACGGCCTGGTCTGGCACCAGTTGTGTGTGTTTTTGTCAATTTCGTGATGCACCCAAAGTGGCGATGATGATCCACGGGAAGATTTAGTCAAATTTGGCTACAAGCTAATGATGAAAGTAGTTTTTTTAATATTTAAAAAAAAAACATCATTCTATATTTTTGGCTATAGCTACTTTGAACCAAGTACATAAAAATATGGCAATTCTTTTTCTTCTTAAAATTGGGTCAAAGTATTATTATGGCTATTGAAAATCTCAAAAAGCACTTGATTTTTGCACTTTCTAAAATTTTAATATAGCTTTTTGGCTATACACCTGATACACTTGATTTTTGCACTTTTAAAATTTTTAATATAGCTTTCTTGGCTATACACCTATACACTTGATTTTTTGCACTTTATAATTGTTTAATATAGCTTTTTGGCTATACACCTATGCACTTGATTTTTTCACTTTAAATTTTTTAGTAATAGATTTTTTGGCTATACACCTATGCGCTTGATTTTTTCACTTTAAATTTTTTAGTAATAGATTTTTTGGCTATACACCTATGCGCTTGATTTTTTCACTTAAAATTTTTTAATAATAGATTTTTGGCTATACACCTATGCACTTGATTTTTTCACTTAAATTTTTTTTTAATAATAGCTTTTTGGCTATACACCTATAGCCAGGAAAAGAAAGGCTGTATACTGGCAGGCAGGTCCAGGTGTGGTGTTTCACAGCTGCAATAATGGGTTGCTCAAGATTCTGGTTCAGAACCGTCTAGACAAATCAGCTATGGCACTGGTATCATTGCAGCTGAGATCATCAGCTTGTGGTGAAATGTCAAGCTGCTGGATCTACATTGATTTCTTAGCTGCACCTGGAGTTGCTGCAGCTGCCAGTTTTTTTGACTTTGATATTCATCATTAATGTCGCAAATGATTTGAAGATGTAGGACCAAACATAGTCGCAGCAGCTGCAGGATATTCTTATTATAGGCTCCAATAGTGATGAGAGAAGTCAACGACACTTGTGTGTGTATGTGTGTGTGTGTGTGTGTTTTTATGTAGTTATATCTGTTCTAATTTGCTGCATTATGATTATTAAGCTCCTGCTGCCAGGAATACAAATCCTCCACACAAGTCTTATCTACACCGTTTTGATCTCCAGTTCCTAACTAGCTAGTTCAAGGCCAGTAGTAGTGGCGATCACAAGGCTGTTGGGTTATCAAGATCATGTCGATATAATTCACATATATACCTGAGCTTGGATCTGCGGAGCTCTCCTTGGAAGCGGAAACAAAGATGATCATGGGGTCACGAGCTGCAATAGACAAGTACGTCGCACTTTGAGCTTACTCATTCCTTCTATGCGAGCTCTAGCTAGTATTGTGTCTCAGCTAGATCTCTCATCATAGATCCGGACAGTACATGAAGCTGCACCAGTGAAGAATTAATTATGTAAGTTTTGAATGTCGATTGCAGGGCACCTGCTGGTACTTCCTCCATCTTCCAGCAGCTGGTGGGCATGGCGGCGATTGTCTTCTACCTCATGAGCACGATGATCACCTTAAGTACGGCATATGAGTACTCAGAGGCCTCGGCCAAAGAATCTACGTATGTCCTCCCAGGACCCACCAATATGGACGTTTGCATGATTTGTGCGCCGAAAGGGGCATCCACAGTCACCTGCGATGCAATCGAGTTGCTGCCACAAGGGACGACTGTTCAGATCATATGCAAAGAGCTTGGCGAAGACCATGCCATCTGGTATCATGTGTGTGCGGTTGCTGGGGGTCGAGCTGGTGCGTGTGGGTACTTGCCGGAGTCTGTCATTCAATGCAAGGTGAAAGGCTGCCATGCACCACCCTGCTGTTAGGAAAAAAAAAACGAACAAACACAGCGCGCAGTCCACATCAATGTGATTGCTGCAATTCTCGAGTCGTCCTCACTCATAAGAATACATTTTCTTGTTTGATTTATGTTCCGCTTCTCTCTGTACTTACACACTGCATCTTGTGTATTGTACCGTATTTCACTTCTGGGCAATTCACGACAAATCTCATGCTCCTCGTTTGCTCATCTCGATGTTATATGTACTAAGCTTTTACGCGGTGTGATTTCTTCAGTGCGTTTTTGCTCATTCTCTTCAACGTCTCCCATAGGATTTAGGGTTTAGCCTGCATTTAGGGTTCAGGGGGCTTTAGGATTTTGCACAGTTTCTGGGTCTTTGGGGGATTTAGGGTTTAGCACCGTTTCTGGTTTATGGTATTGAGGGTTTAGCACAGTTTAGGGTTCAGGGGCGCCTTAGGATTTTGCACAAATTCTGGGATTTTGAGGGATTTAGGGTTTAGCACAGATTCCAGTTTATCGTATTGAAGCTTTTGCAGAGTTTAGGGTTCAGAGGGCTTTAGCATTATGCACAGTTTCTGGATTTATGGGGGATCTAGGGTTTAGCACAGTTTTCGATTTAGGGGGATTGAGGGTTTAGCACAGTTCAGGGTTTTGGGAGATTTAGGGTTTAGCACAGTTTCCGGTTTAGGGTATTGAGAGTTTAGCACAATTTAGGGTTAAGGGGGCTTTAGGATTTTGCACAGTTTCTGGATTTTTGCAGAATTTAGGGTTTAGCGCAGTTTTCAGTTTAGAATGTTGAAGGTTTAGCCCCGTTTTAAGTTCAGGGGGCTTTAGGATTTTATACAGTTTTTGGATTTTTGGGGGATTTAAGGTTTAGCATAGTTTAGGGTTCAAGGGGCTTTGGGATTTTGCACAATTTTAAAGATTTTTGGTGGATTTAGGGTTTAACATAGTTTAGGGTTTTGGGGGATTTAGGGTTTAGCACAATTTTCAATTTAAGGGGCATTTAGGGTTCAACTTAATTTAAGGTTTTGGGGGATTTAAGGTTTAGCACAGTAGGGGATTTTAAAGTGTGCGTTAGATGTTAATGGCAACATATTCATAACGTTATGACCCATTTTATTGGGCCCTACCCCGACAAGGGATAGGGTCCTTTGCATTGGTTTTTTGGTTTTAAAAATTGTGCATGAGAAAATTAGTTCCAAATTGGTGGAAGCATTGGAACTAGTTTGCTAGTTAGAGGCATTTACACGAGGGGAGGTTTCAAATAGGTTTGTGTTCATGTGTTCACACAAGGGGCAAATACAAAGCGGTTTAAGGTTTAAGGAGATAATGGCAAAATTAGGGTTACGTCATTTGGAGTGCAATTGAACTGGGTAACAATTGCTAGTTTGTTTGTGTGCAGTTTGTCATGGAGGCCATTTGTGGCAACACAATTGTTACTCATTGATATGTTTTGTTTATGTGTGATTTCACATGGAAGTGGTTTGAAGTAACATTGTTATGGGTCATTGCAATCTATTGTTGGGTTGTGAGGGTGTAACGCAATTAGTAGTGTTATTGTTTTTTAGTGTGTAATGCAACTAGTATTACTATTGTTTTGTTTTGAGCATGCAAGTTCCATTAATAGAAATGAGCTAAAATGTAACCATTACGTTGTGATTACATGTGACTTGTAATTGTTTGCAATTAGATTTGGGAATATTTGCAACTATAAGACCAAATTTCAACTATTTTGATCATTTTCACAACTATGATGTAACTATTGAAAATTTTCAACCTATTGGTTGGATGGATTTTATGCATACTTTCGTTCATTAATAGAATGATATGTCCCGTTGGTTATAGTACTCACCAAATTAATTGCATCCTACAAGTATTATATCTTCAAATAGGGGTGTGTTTTTACATAGGTATTAAAATTATATGCATATGTATGTATATTATTCATATAATGAATCTCAAAATTAATATTTGAATTTTGGAGTTCGTTATTCAAATCTGAAAATTGTTATTTCAATTTGAAGTTTTGAATCTGAATTCTTAAAATTTTTGTATGCAAAAATATATGTTTAGGTTTAAAATTCTAATTCCAATTATGAAATTTTTATTTAAGCATTATATTAATGTTTTTAATTTTTAAAAAATTTATTTGATTTTTTTAATTATTTGAATTTAAATTTTTAAAAATTTAGATCTCAGAATTTATATTTCAAATCTGGATTTTCAATTTTAAATTTAAAAAAAAAATTGGTATGAGAAATTATATATCAATTCTAAAATTGTTATTTTAATTCTTTAAAAAAAAATTTCAATTTCAATTTTGATCTTTGAATCTGAAAATTATTATTTCAATTCTTTCAAACAATATTTGAATTTGAAATTTTTTATCTGAACATGCAATTTTCTATTTCAAGTAAAAAAACTTATTTGATCTAAACATTGATATTTGAATTCTAATTATTATGCTCGAATCCAAACATGAATACTTCAATATAGAAAATTATTAATCGATTATTAAAAAGATTTTTTTTAATTTAAATATTTTTATTTCAACATTGAAAGTTTTGCATTTAAATTTTAAATAATCATTTGATTTGAACCTTGAGATTTCAATTTCGAATTATTATTTTGGTTTCTCAAAAATTAATACCTTAATGTTGAAAATTATTAATTGAATTTAAAATGGACATTTCAATTTTGAATATTATTATGTGAATTGAAAATTGACAATTCAATTCTGAGAAATTTTATTTAAATTCAAAAACTTATTTTATCTAAAAATTAATATTTGAGTTTTAAATCATTATTTTTGAATCTAAAAATTAGTATTTCAATTCACAAAAAATAATTAAGTCTAAAAATTAACATTTTGATTTTGAATATTTTATATTTGAATCTGAATTTTTTCTTTAAACTTCAAAAAATTTAGTTGATCTAAAAATTGATATTTGAATTACGAATTACTATTTTGGAATAAAAAATTTATTGATTGAGTTTGAAGGGTTTTTTCTATTAGTGTTATCCACAATAAATCATTTTTATAAATAATTATAAATGATTATTTTACTAATTATAAGTTATGCTAAATAATTATTTGTATGATATATATTTTTATATTATACTAGTGTGAACCTGGTGCATAATGCACCCGTCGAACTTCCCCCCGCCCGGTCCTTCCCCGCCCGTGCCCCCCACCTTGCCCGTGCCCCCACCCCGCCTGGTCCTTCCCCGGCCGTGCCCCCCCCCGCTCGGTCCTGCCCCACGCGTGCTGGCCCCCCTCGCCCGTGCTGGCCCCCCCTGCTGACCCCCGCCACCCGTGCT
>Ga0116227_10001983_pt1 | contig 46707 bp, 34 predicted proteins | sample S1TSphgellanicum_FD_89693 | JGI IMG/M metagenome (GOLD analysis project Ga0116227, IMG submission 89693) | Host-associated microbial communities from peat moss isolated from Minnesota, USA - S1T2_Fb - Sphagnum magellanicum MG | ecosystem: Host-associated > Plants > Peat moss > Unclassified... | reverse complement strand
TTTTTTTTTTTAATTTTTTTTTAATTTTTTGGGTAAATTTTAAAAATATTTTTTTTTTTTTTAATTAACTTTTTTTACCACATTTAAAAAGTTTTTTTTTTTTTTTTGTTTTCTTTCTTTTATTTTCTTTGTTTGTGTTTATTTATTTTTCCTTTCTTTCTCTTCCTTTATCATTTTTTTTCTTTTATAATGTTCCATCATGGTTTTTTTTTCTTTTTAAGAATTTTTTTTTCATTTTTTCTGATTTTTTCTTTTTTGTGTTTTTTTAAATATTTATGTCTGTGGTTTTTTTCTCTTTTTTTTTCCCTTTTTTCCTTTTTTTTGTTTTCCCTTCGTTTATGTTCCTTCACATTATTATTATTTTGTGTTATTATTGTTTATTATTTTATAACTATTCTTATTTCTTTCTTTTTTTGCTTTGGTTTTTTTTGTTTTATGTTTTTGTGTTTGTGAGTTTAAGATTAATCAAGTCATTGTTTGTTGTGTGCAAGCTTTACTTTTAAAGCATTTCGTTCCTACACTTATATAATTATTTTTGTCAGAATACAAAGTTGTAGGATAAGAAAATAAAATAAAATAAAATGAATTATTTGTCATTGTAAATGCTTGTAATTTTTAGTAATGAAATTGTCATGGGTTGAGTTGGGTTTTGGTGCATGAATATTATTATGCAATATTTATGAAATCCCTTTTGACATTAAGCTTCAACTCCCCAAGCAATGACTTTTACATCTAATCTCACAAACAATCATGTGATAAATAAAACTCAAAGTTGAACACATTACTAAAATTAAAGTATCACCTAAGGCAACATTCAAAGTGGTGCCTTTATTCAAAGGCATTGCCAAACATTAAAAAAATTATTTCCTTTGATTGATTTGTATGGACAAAGATTTCAAAATGAAATGTTCTTCTTTAAAAATGTATAACTTTTCTAGTGCAACCAAGTAAATCTTACATGTTTAGGGTGCATTTCAAATACATTGTGAATTTTTTTGCCAATATTTTATGATTCAAATTTTTGTGATAAATTGTGTTGAGGTTTTAAAATTATAATGAACATTGCAATTCAAAGAAAATGCACTTGTGTGAGCCTTTGATTTTTGATTCCTTGGCTATAAACATCAATGAAGTTTAATTTGTGATTTTGTGACTAGTTGCATTTGGAAATTGAATTTTGTAAAAATTGGTCTTTGTTCATTAATTGCCAAAGTGTGGAATTTGCTTATGTTTGAGTTGCCACAAAGTTATCTACAAAAATATATATATAATTGTGAAAATTTTAATTTGAAAAATCAACGATAACCAATTACATGAACATGTCAAAAATTAGTAAATTTTTGTAATGTACATGGAGGCAACACTCTTGATGAAACTTTGGCTTCAAGGGAGGTAGACACCTTATGCATAATTTTTTTCATCTTTCATGTAAGGTGTTTCCTCCCTTCTCAAATGAATCATAGCCATGTAAAATTCAATCAAATATTTATCAAAGGTAAGGATTTAAAATGGGCATATTTTGGGAATTTGGGTCCCATGTGAAGCAAAATGGTTATCATCTTGCATCAACTCTTCATTCTTAGAAAGACTCATATTTTATCTTATGTTAAATCGAGTTTTAGCAAAAAATTATTATAATAATAGTCAAAATAATTATATATTATAACTTCATTCCCACTTCTTAAATGCAACTTAACATTATTTTCTCAAAAATTTTGTATCAAAAATATTTTAAATGTCTAAAAAAAGGGTTTCAATTTAGATTTTCAACCCCTCCACTTATCTTATTGGTCTTGTGATGGGAGCTTCAAATCTTGAAGGTTCTAAAACTAAACCTTTCACATGTGTAAAGAAATGTTCAATATTTTATTTTATTTTTTCAAAAATTAACATTTGAAAATACTACAATTTTTTTCTTTTTATATTTTTGGAATGTTTCTTGGGTTGAAAAAAGGTGTGGGTTTGAAAAAGAATCTTCTAATTGGTGGAAGTTATTCAATAACATAGAAAAAAATCTAACTAATGGAAGGTATTTCTTCATTTTTCATTTTTAAATTTCATTTATTGAGTTTTTTTTTTTTATAAATTGGATTTGTAGTTATATTTTCTTTGGAATACATGACAAACTATTTAAATGAATCAATAAAATTCATTTAAAAAATGTGTCAAAAACATTTTCGTTGAAGTGCTACCATTGCCGTGAATTCTTGTGAGTAGGACATGTGACAAGAGATCTTTTAAACAATCAAATTTCATATCCAAAACTTCAACAAGTAGATCACCAAACCTTTTTGTTTCATCATTCATCTTTGCAACTATTATGGTTAACTAATTACAAAATGAATTAAAAAACTTAGTTTTTACTAAAAGTTGATGTGAAGATTTGAGATTAGCTATGTCCAAACTTGCATGAAGGTCGGGTTTTTTGTTAGTTGATACAACATTCATTGTTGTTGATATTTTTTTCTTGTTGGATCTAAATTTCAATCCTTAAACAAAATTTGAAGATCGATATTCACTTGATATAACAATTATACACAAAGTTTAGGGGTGAGGTGCTACAATATCATGAGTAAATAACATGCCATTAAATATGTTGAAAAGTGTATACAATTCATGAAGGATTCTAGAAGTTTTGTCATTAATGAAAACTACTTCCTTTAAAGTTATATAAGTTTTGAACCAAATATAAGACCTTTGATTAGGTTTTCAAGTTTTCGTTACATGTTTCCCCCGTGTCCTTTGTTTCAAACCTTTATTTACATGAGTGAGATTAATGAACATGACACCTTTAAAGCAAAGATTGAGAGTCTCAAAATTCATGTTCAAAAGCATGAAATTAGATATTGGGATTTTCGGGAACAATTCAAAAAGCTTAAGGTCAAAACTAATCACCATTGAAATAAGGCATTGTAAGCTATCGACCAACTTCAATAAAAGGACAAAAAGATTGTAAATCTTCATCAACTTCTAGAGACACATTGCCATGAAACTACTAAATCTTCCATCGATGAAAAGATTCATTTAATTGAGTACTAGGCTAAACAAATCTTTGATTTGCAAATTGTTAATGATTGGTATTGTGATCAAGTATAAAGTCTTCAAACCATGATGCTTTGCTTGTAACGGTTGTTCATCGATTGAACAGAATATGACAATTTATTTCTCAATTAAACATTTACTAACATTCGCAACACTTAGGTGTTGTAACCAAAACCTTCACGATGGGAAACTTGACAGGATAAAATACAAATCAAAGCATTTCAATGAGGCATTTGAATCCAAGAATGTCGATGAAATTGTGTACCATCATAACTTAACTTTGTATAACTCCTTAAACCCCTAAAAAAATCATTTTTTTAATATTATGGATTGTTTACAAAACTAACATTCATATTACAAAATTATTTTATTTTATGATCGTGACACATTACTTCGATCTTTCCAATCACTAACTTCATGAGGAATTTCCCCACAAATTAAAGAAATACCATTAGTCTTGAAAGAAAAATATTTTAAAAAAAAACCATATAAAAATAAAATCAAGCATCCAAAAAGAGACAACTATCTCCTTCAAACAAAAACCAAAAAAGAATAATGGTCCCCCCCCCCGCAAGCCAAAAAGAAATTAAAAGTTAAAAAATTATTTTGAAAAAAACACGCTGAGTTTAGCCAAGACGATAATGGTCCAACTCTCATAAATTGCACCCGTTGGATTCGCCAATGGCGACCTGGGAATGGTGGATATGGAAAACCGTCGAGGGCAACTCTACGGACATGACAGCTTAGGAATCGCAGCAGCCGATGCGTGGGCGGGCCCCCCCGCGCTCTTCTGCAGCCCGCGAGCGCGCGCCATGGCCGCTCCTGACGACAAAGCAAAGCGGCCATGGCGGGACCGTCGCGCGTTGCTGCGGATTTCATTTGACATCGAGATGCGCTGCTTTTATTCGATGAATCTCGGGGTGTTGTTAGTTTTCTAAAAAAAGATCAAGATATGGGCGTCGTCGTCGTCGTCTTCTGGTACTGTCTTCTTGACTATTGAGCCACCAGCTACCAGAAGTTTCTTTGTGGGAACTGTGCTCGGCTTCGTTTCCTTCTTCTTTTTTGATGCGAGCTGATTGCGCTTTTTTATGACTCCAATTTAGACTTTGTGTCGTGCGTGCGGGGATTCCTTTTTTTTGAAAAATAAATTGTGCCGCCCGTCTTCTTCCAAAAGCAAGGATCCTATTCCTCTCATCACTCAGTGTTAGCTACTTTTGGTTGGCTTCATTCGTTCTCCGTCTTCTTGTATGCGCGGGCATGAATCTTGACCACAAACGGCTTCAGCTCCGTGCTCGAAGTAATTTCTGGGAAGATACATGGCTGGCTATGCGAGCTGATTGAGTGCCTGATCAATCTAACCATGTCTTGCAGTGTCTACTTCTTTTTCGCAGCTCCATTGTGTTGTTTTTGTGTCTGTCGTCTCGTTGTGACGTGCCTGTTTGTATCATCAAAGACAGTTTTGCTTGTCACTTGTCTGTTGGATGCGGCCTCTGTCTGTGCCTCGGCGCGGTATGTTTGTTTTCGTGATGAGTTTGAGGAGACTGGCGCAGTGGTTCATTCGCCTGTCTTTTGTCCGTTCTTAGCTAATGTCGGCAGGTGGCTGCTTCGTTGCAGATGACTTGCGAATGATGGCGAGCAGCTTGCCTATGTCTGCCGCTTGTGCAAAGTGTGACTTGTTGGCTTCTGGTTCATGAGAAAGTTCTTGGACTTTTTTTCACTGGTAAGTTCGAGAGATTTTGTGCAGGCAGCGGAACTGCCGGCTCGAGGATAGGGATCAAGAATGCGGATGAGTGTCTATGTGTTTCTTGACGTTCGAGGTTTTCCACGAGTCTTTTACCACTGTACTGTACGTAGACAGTAGCAGCGGCTGTGTGAAAGCCATCTCCAGCTAAGAACGTTAGTGATATTTGTGGTTTCTCACTAATTTCGAGCTCGCATGATTTGCCTTACTCTGAGTGTTGTGATCCTCTTCTAATGGATTTCTGCAAGTATGCGTAATGTGTGAGGCGCGATCCGACCGACAAAAGTATGAACCGTTGTTTTCAGAGTCTTCGTCGGCGAGCGATCTGATGGCTGTGGAAAATCCCACAAACAATTACCGCAACCACCATCACCAGGGCAACGTTGTCTGTGCATAACGAAGCTTGGAAAAATGTCGTTATCATATCTAGGCTGTGGAAACACCTGAAGCAACTGATGTCCGCAAGTTGATTCTTCTCGTTGTGATTTTTGTTGACAACTACTATGCTAAAGTGAAGCAAACAGGACGCTGTGGTGACGTCAAGCACTTGAGGTGTTTCTACAGGCTACATATGGGAGATGATAATAGTGTTGCGAAAAAATAATCTTCCTCTTGATCGTTCCCGAGACAAAGAAGAACGCACGAAAGTAATACGCTCTACTGCCTTATCTCAACAGTTTTCTCCGAGGTGGAAATGTCCTAATCGTCTACAGGATCTTTCAATTCTGTAAGCTTGGATTTGCTGGACACCTTACTAATTGCGTGAGGAAAGATCTAGCTTGAAATCTATTCATTGTAATGAGAAGAGTCGTCGAGCGAGCAGAAGGAAGGAAGCTAAATGTGATAAAGTTGTTCAGAGTAAGAATTTTGCTCTATCCATCGTAAATCCCTGAGAAACGACCTGAAGACCTTCCAGTGAGAGGATCTTTTCTCCTTTCATACAGGATGTGAATTGATAGGCAAGGTTTCCAGTTTCATAATTATGCTTGGGGACAATGACTGGAAGCAAACTCTACAGTTGCACTGTGACGTGGTAATGTGTTACTAACAGGGCTTGATGGATCTGCTGTTGACAGTCTCATGGGCAATGGCCAATGACTATATAATTCTGGTCATGCCTCTGATGCTATGGCCACCACATGACCACCTCTGAGCTCGGGGCAGTCTTCACTGTTTAGTTTTTATCCTTTTTAGTTTTGTAAGCATTTCACTATTTTTGAGATTTTGTTGACCATCTTGGATGATGTCTTGTGAGCTGAAGCTCTGTCCTTATTTCCATTTGATGCATTGCAACTGATCATTCAACAGTCTTGTGCAGGTTATGTTGAGTTTGAGAGTGCAATTGTTCCCAAGGTTGGATATTGTTGATTGAATATTGTTGAGAGTTCAATTTATGAGAAGAACTGTAAACCTTGCATTGCCATTGTGGGCACAACATCCATGATTGTTGCTCCTTCAACCAGGTGAGCTTTCCCTGGATAACTTGGATTTCAGTTGCTGCATACTTTTATCATGTCTTGAGGCTCTTTTGTGGTCTTGAATATCAAGCATCCTGAGGATGTGACACTGTGGCAAGATGAATATTTTCTTTTCAAAATCTTTGATGAATATGTCACTCATTAAGAATACTGAAGAACAATCATCACTTAGGTAGTCTGTTTTCAATAGCAATTGATAATGATAGGTGTTACCGTTTAGATATCTTCAGTATGTGAATGGAGTGCATTCATTTGCTGCAACTTGGATCAGGTTTTAGTCTAGAAATCCTCTACTCACTGTGATGATATGATGCAAAAAGAATGAATTTATCTATAACAAAAGCTTTGATGCTATTTGGAATTGGCATCACTGAGAATATCTTTTGATACCCTACCACCACCAGATCTAGGTAGCTACTGCCTTTGGCTCTCAAAGTGAGGCTGTATGTGAATGTACTCACCCATCCACGTGGAATATTCTTGCAGCCCAAGATGTCTGGAATCCAGCCTTACAAGTAAAAATCTACATCTCACACAAGCTCCTGCTATATGTATGAACACATCTATTTCATTTCTTGATTAGGGCATGAAATGGTGCAGACTTTTTTTATGGGTGAAATTTGTGAACTGTTCAGCAAAATGTTGCCATCTAGACTTACATGTAATTCAAGTGAGGGGAAAGTTATATAAAAACACAAATTTTATTTTAGGCCCAAATTTAAAGGTGAAAATGAGGATGGGACATGCACTATGATTTAATTTGTTGAAAAGTCTGTTTGTGTAGTTTTCAACTGTGTATGTTTTATCCTCTGTTGGATAGCTGGTGTTTTGCTCATGGTTTGACTTTTTCAAGCAAATTGAAATATTGTGAATAAATAGTGGAGACATTTGTAGGGCTTGGAGGTACACCTGTTGTCACCTTATGGAATCTTATTGGCCCTAGTTGACTTGTCATGTTCCTACATGGAATGGGCCCTTCTGTATTACAATACATAACCATCTTTTAAGTTTTCCATCAATAAGAGGTGTTTTCATATTGCCTTGCTTTGAAAACCTTATCCATATTTTGTGGAATGTGCATTTTTAATCGTTCCAAATCCGGGCATATTGCTACAATATTTCCTTCATGCTCTGCTGTGAATGCCTTTTCTATTCTTCTCTCTTAATTTTGCTTCCGGAGGATGGATAAATTGCCCAACTTTCACCAGTTGATAGGTGGCTGATGCACCCTCCAGCTTGGGGTAGGACATAAGCATCTTTCAAGTTTAGGTTTTGTACTATGGACTACCATATTGAACTGGATTTATCTGTCATAACTCCTAACTGGTGGCTCCTCTGCAGAAGAGTACTTCTATGTATTACATAATGGAAATGGGAGGACCTGGCTAAGCAATGGGTGGCTGCAAGCCAGGTCTGAACAATTGCCATTATGTTATGTAATTGGCACTTGGGAGAGATTTGGTCACATTATTTGGAACTCTGTAAACTATTTGCTAAACTTCACAATGTGCGTGTTGCAGGCACTTGAAAGAGCAATTGACCCCAAGAGGCTTAGGGTAAAGGGCAGAATCTCTTGAGTGACAATTTTGGTCGAAGGAGAGTGTCAAGATTGTTCAATTCCCAAGCTGCATTAGTTACAGGCTTATGTGTAACCTCCTACATCAGTGGGAATTTGGTGTCCATATTTTTGTCTTAATTTTTTCATTATCAAATGTTTTCCATTCTATACCTGAATTTTAGAAGAAATTGCCAGGGAGTCCTAACTTCTTTACATAGTGGGAGGTGTGTTTGTTTGGAGTCTCTATGTTGTTCCATTTGTATATAGGATAAAGAAATTTTAGTTGACCACCTACTTATTGTGAAGCTGTTCTGTTTCCAGTATTTTTTCTGAGTGGGTGCTCTTCAGTGACATCCTAACCTCAGACAATTGGGCAGGGTGGTAGTCATCATGATACTCTGCCAGTCACTTTGTGGGGGTGGTAGCTGGCACAACAACATTTTGCTTCATCCATGAATTTGATGGCAAGTTCACATGTAAAATCTCTGATGCTCCCAGTTCACCATTTTAGTTGTTCTACAATATTATAGGTGTTCAATGTCCTCTTCATTGTTAAGAAATGCATTTTCAATAAAATGCTTATCATACTTTGGTGATTTTCAAATCTTTAGAAGCTTTTGTCCATTCACTTATTATGTAATTCAATGTTTCTGTAGATTAGGATGGGGTCTAGCACTGATGAAAAGTATTTTTAAAGTAGTACCTTTCTAGCACAAAGATTGATTAAATAACTAAAAGTTTCACAATCACACCTATTGTGCCTTCTGTTTCTTTGGTTAAGATCATCAACATATCTAAAGTTTGATTTTCATGCAGGTGCAAAAGGGGGACTCATCACGTGCTTCTAAAGACCTTGACTTGTGGCAATCATGCAACAAGTTGGTATATCTCTCCCTCTTGAACAATAACTTGAATTTGTTGCATTACAAGTTTCATGACATGAGTCTTATTGAAAGAGTGATTACTGTGTCTTCTCACAATACCTTTACCTACATAGTGGATGGTTGATCCCTCCAATAATGTGGGTTTGTGGCAATTGTTTGTTAATAAAAGGGAGGTTAAAGAAAATCATCCGAACAGTTTAAGTTGGAATTCTATTATTTTCCTAACATTAAATTTCTTTTCTATTTGCTCTCGGTTTGGTGGTTTCAAATAAGACAGATTTTACCGAATGTTTCTTTCGAAGGCTTTGAAAGGATTGACACATGGCAACATTCCATGTTTTTTTATTTTAGAATTTAAAAATTAGTAGTAATACATATCTTTTGAGTTCTCAAAGAACATCAAATTTCTGGCTTCCAATGGCTTGTGTAAATGCAAGATCACTCCACTAGAGATATAATGAGCAGACTTACCCATTGTCTCTTTTTGTTATGAACCCTTAGCAAGAAGCACACAGTGTGGTTGGGTGTCCTTTGCCAAAGTTGGGTCCTAATCTAATGAGCAGTTTAGTCCCATGATTTTTCTGTGTATTTTTCTCATCCTCACTTTTGAGTTGGCCCCCAATTTCAGGGAAACCACCCAGCTTCAAGTTTCAGGTACTTAACCCATAACTTTAATGGATGAGCAAAAAATTCAACGATCTTTGTTTTGTATGTCATTACATATATAAGACATGAATAAGTGAAAGCATTTATTGAAGTAAACTGTAGGACTCTTTTTAGGTTTTGATACAGTTGGAGTAGTAGTGGTATACTCTTTGGGGACTAGCAGTCTAGCACAGTTTCCATTGAAGGATGGTAGCCTAGTGCTATTCTTTAAGACCACAACAATTTTTGCTTGTCAACTTACTACTTCATGAAGAATGCTTTTCCAGTATCTATATCCTTGGAACCACCCTTGGTAAAAATAGGACAGTGAACGCCCCAGATAGTACTATTCTTTCATTTGGGTGTTCAAGAAACCCTAATTTGAGGGATTGTACTGTTTGAATGGACAGAGATCATAGAGACTGTAGGTGAACCTGTTGGACTTTTGGGAGTTCTGGCAGTGAATTTCGTCAGCTCATTCTTCTTCTTGTCTTTGGTTCCTTTCTCAAGCTAAACCCCTTAAAGTTAGACCACCATGGATAAGCATAGGCACAAGATTCCAGTAACTTTTGTGTTTTTCATGGTCATATTCAAAATTTTTAAAAAAATAGAAACCCCTCCACCGTTCATGGACAAACGCAGAATCTCAACAAGAGGAGCAAAATGGAGAGAAATGAAATGAAAAAAAAATACATTTTGGATTTGGCTTGAGGTTTACTTTGAACCTACAATGTGGACTTCATCACAACAATATTTTCTTGTTGCAACATTGATCCCAAGAGTTGCAACATTGATCCCAAGAGTTGCAAATTGACCTCCCAAATTGATGGATATGGAATATCAAAAGGGCCATATTGGAAGCAATTTCAGTTTGGACCTCAAAATAGTTTGGTTTGGCTCAAGTTTCAACGATAGGATGTATTTTTAGATATATTCATTTCATCATATGCAAATAATGGAAAAGCACCTCCAAGATCAAGTACTGTACACCCCCATGAGAGTGGTTTTAAGGTTAGAATTTTTTTTTGCAATTTGGCTTGGGCTCAAAATCTTTCTTAGGACTTTGGCTTATAGTTAGAATATTTCAAAAAAATTAGTCTTGGTTAAAATTGGACCTAACATTAAACTATTTTTAAAAATTTAACCTATGGTTAGAATCTTCATTAATAGTTTGGTTTAGGACTACAATATTTATAATTTCTAGGCCTAAGGTTAGAATCTTTTTAGGGTTTAAGATTAAGGCTTTTTAATATTTTGGTTCAAGCTTCGAATCTTTTTAGACTTAAAGATAAAATCTATTTTGACCTAAGGGTTAGAAATTATTTAAGTCTAAGGTTTAAAATTTCTTATTACTTTGGTTTCGGGTTTAAATATTTTCAATATGTTGGCTTAAGGTTAGAATTTGTTTAAGACCAAAGGTTAGAATCTATTTAAACCCAAGGATTATATTTTTTAATTATTTTGGCATGTGATTTTTTTTTTAAATTTAGCATTAGGGTTTTGAACATTAAACCCTAAACCCAGCAAACCCTTCCAAATTTGAGATCCCTCTGATCACTGCTTGTGTATGAGAGGTTTGTGTTTCTTTTTAGGAAAAGAGAACACCAAAGTATTCTTGTATGTGCTCCATTTCCCGGCCCAGTGATGAGGTTGGCTTCAGGAGCTAGATGTAGATGGAGATTGATTCTGACCTGCTGAAAGGCGGGACGGTTGTCTTGGGTGGGAGTTGGCAATCCCAGGAGGGTGATGAGGGTTGGAGTCCAGCTGATCCCTCTCTTCAGCCGCTGAGCTTTTAAGACAGTTTTGTTCTGGGTAGTTGGCTGGCTGTGGTAGTCTCTCATGTACTGACTCTGAAACTTGATTTGCGCAAAGGTTCCATACCTCCTACTTAAGAGTTGCAAGTGTTAACCATGTAGTGAGATCTAAAGCAAAGTGGATTGCCCAAATTAAGGTTCTATAATGAACTCAAAGGAATTCATGCAGTCATCAACACTCTGACAAAACTCAGTGACAACATTGTTGAGCACCTCAGCATGTCCAGCATTCTGTGCTCTCCTACCCCACAAAGGCGAATACTCTTCATCCCCATTAGACCATAGGTCATTGGATATGGATTCAGAGTTGTAGAAACTTTCAGACCTCTGGGAAACGAGAACCCTTTTGAGAGGTCCTGCACATGTTGCACGACATCTGGAAACTATGTCTGCTAAGAGGAAATCCTCAACTGCTTCATAGTTAGGGTTTAGGGGTTATTGCCTACAACAGAAAGTGAAATGAAATACTTCATTTCTAACAAGCAGTTCTTGCTCAATTTTTCATTTCGAAATAAGAAATTCAGCTTCCAAAAAACACACAAACAAACTTCAACTCTCTTTTTTAGAACCCAGACATCTGAAATTTCTTCTCCACAGACAGGGATTATGTACCTTGTGCAGAGATTGTTGCTCCCGAAAACTATTGAGAGGTCATTGGCAAACAAATTGTGCAGAAAGCTCAAGAAAGCTGGTTTTCAACTTCTATCTTTCAGTGACTTACTCATGACTCATGGATACAAGAAAAAAAATTGCCCAGAGAAATCGTGGTCATGTGGGCATCCCAATGACCTTAAACCAAACCTTAACATTATACAGAGGAAATTGCAGCTCAATACACTGCATTCAATGCACATTGAACTTAAGCACTTGAGAAGCAAAAAAACTAACTAAACGAAAATCATGCCTTCATATCCTTCTGTATGTAATCAGCAAGGATCTCCAAAACCCTAATTTGTGTCAATCACAGATGGGACATCTCATCAAGCCATTCTCGTTGCACTCAGGGCAGCGAATGACCTCATTCATGTCAGTAATCAACTTGCAGCTGCCATTGCAATCTGAGCACGGCACAAACCGAACCCCACCACAGCCATCACAACCTTCTCGTGAAGTCTGGGAGGGAAGACCTTCCACCAAAACAGCAAGTGTTCCATCATCATGTAACTGAGAAACTTCTTCAGCTCCTCCAATGTACCTACCCATTATAAACACCCTTGGAACTGCAAGCGGCTTATCAGCAAGCTCCTTCAGTTCTTGCCGAAATTCAGCATGCAACGATACATCTCGCTCATCAATGGAGACACCCAAGCTTTGTAAAATGAATCTCACATGGTTGCAGTCTTCAAATGTTTTCCTGATTCCCCGCAAGGTGGTTGTGTAGAGAACCACTCTCTCTTCACCACCTGGTGGACAATTTGCCTCAAAGCTCTCCAATGGATCTGGTTTCTTCACTCTCTTCACTTCCTTAACTTGCAGTGGTGCTTTAGTAGAGGAAGAGGAGGAGGAGGAGGACTCAAGCTTGATTGTTTTAGAGCTTCCCTCGGTACCCAATTCCACAATTTTGTTCCCTTTTGTAGTAGTAGTAGTGTCATCAATTGGCAAGGTCGAAGAATCATCTTCTGCAGAGTTCTCATCATCTTCTTGTGTTCCTGAAATTGACAGAGTTTCCCCATCACTCCTCTCAATGCTGGACCACTTGCCATTTGTGAAACGTTCCACTTCCAGTTCAAAGGATGCCAAGAGGTCAGGATCAATTGTCGCCTCTAGCTCCTCTGCCCCCAGACTACCAAGAATAGACTTCTGCTTTGATGTGTGGCTGGGAGGAGCTTGTGCAGGAACAGCCGTAGTACGATTCCTCTTCTCTTCAGATCGAGACTTCTCATCAGATTTATTGTGTACATAGCTGGTACTCATTTGTGAACTTGCTGGTGTACCATTCTGCACACTTGAGTTTGGATGCAGAGGAGAATTCATCGAGTTAGAGCGACCACGGATCCCTGAAGCACTGACTGGAGTTGATCTGTTGTATTCTGACTCCAGAGGAGCTCTGTCAGAGACACTGCTATTCTCACTTTGACCTCTTTTGACAAAGCTCTCATGGATGCTCATGACAGCATTGCCCGATGCAACCTTTGGTGAGGAGAAATTCGGCTTTGGTATATGTTGAGGGGGTTTGTTTCCCACCTGAACATTTGCAGCTGCCCAGGATGCTTGCCGAGGCCCTGGTGACATTGGCGGTGGCCTGACATGAGCAGGAGAGAGTTTTCTGACTTCTTCATCAAATGCTGCAGCCATGGCCAACACATTCCCTGATGAAGGGAATGGAGAAACATCCCCACTACTGGCCACAGAAGACGCTTCAGACATCGTCCGCCTTGGAGATGGATGTGCCATGAAGGGCTTGCCACTGCTGCCATCCTGACTAGTCAATCCATGCCTTGGTAATGACAGGGAGTTTGGGATCAGCGGAGCCTTGGCATTCTCCTGTCTCTGAGCAGGCATCTTCGGAGAATAAGAAACTTGAGCCATGAAAGGGATGCTGCCAGGGCCACCACCCTGTGTACCAGGAGTTTTGGCTGTTGCAGCCTTAGGAGACATTGGATATGGAAAGACCTTGCCTCTTTCCTGGCTCAACACTGCAGCTTCTGATGTGGCTCGCCTTGGTGGTGGTGAATGAAACTGACCATATGCTCGGTCATGTTCTCGTTCTGTTGAGGGAGATTTCAAGCTCTGTACCCTTGGGGAAGGAGACTGAGTTGCTGCTGATCGGGGTAGTAGCAGGAATTTGCTCCCTTCTTCTTGCATAGTTGCTGCAAACTCCCGTGTCTGCACTCTTGGAGAAAGAGATTGCTGTGACAACTTTACAGCCTTGTTGTCTTCCTGCCTAATGCTTGCAGTTGCAATCCGTGGTGAGGAGAAACCAACAGGAGATGGCTTGAGCTTGGTAGAGCCTTCCGCCAATGGTTTCATCCCCTGGTCTGGTCGTTGCACTACAGACTTCAAGCCCATTGTTTGCTGAACAGGGGAAGATTCGACAGTGTGCTTCAACCTCTCTTTATCAAAACCTGGACGAACAGCACCAGTTGAGACACCTGGGAATCGACCTCCCACATCCTCTCGATCTACAGATTGAGCAGTTTCTACAGAATCTAAGTCATCCACAGTGCGGATCGGAGGCAAAGTATGTGACTTCTCAAAAGGTTTCACCTTGGACAATCCTGTTGTATTCCTTGAGCTCTTGCGCTGCTCAAAACTGGCAGATCCTGGGGAATCTTCCTCAAGCCCATCCATAAGCTCCCATGTATTGATCATTTCTGGCTCCCCTCCGCCCAACACTCTCCACCTAGGGCTAACAACAGCAGCAGCAACAGGCGGCAACTTAGGCAGGCTCAGACTCACCTCTGACCAAGGCTTCATCACCATATCATCTGCCACATCAAAGTTCTTCAGCTTCTCATAGATTTCCGCAGCAGTGCTTGATTGAGATCTCCGACCATGCCCCTTCTTCTCCACTTGCTTTTGCTGGGGCAGTGGTGGCGGATCTGTTTTGAGTATACCATATGTGCTTGATTTGAGAGCCACCATATGATCGCTATCATTCTTGCTCTGGTAATGATGCACCTCTGCTGCCGGCACAGACACACTATGACCATATTGCACATGCCCTGGCTCATCCTTACTTGCAACCATTGTTTCAAGAGTCTTTGATGCTGTACACCCCATCGATACAAAACCCCAATACACACAAACAGACAGACAGACAGACTTCCTTCCCAGAACTGCTGCTGCTGCTCTTCTGAAGTTCACTCCTGTAATCAATCCACAAACCAGAAAAAACACTCAAGACAACAAGGTGGAAGCAAAAAAGGAATGAATGCATGCAGCAGCAGCATAAATTCAAAGCACAATTCTCTGCAGAAGAGTAAAACAAAGCAGGGATTCATTCATACACAAAACCCCACCTGGCCCCCTGTTAGGGTTTCAAACAAAAAGAAGCAGTCAGTGCTTACAAATCTCCCAAGATCTTGCTACAATTGCAAAAGGACAACTGCAAAATTGGTACATCAGAACAAGGACCAAGTGATAGATGGATTCAAGAGATCCATGCAATTCACAAATTGCACTGAAAAAAGAAAAACAGATCCAACAGAGCATTAGATGCACCTCTAATCATTCATTCACTCGTGGCCAAAGAAAGAATGAAGTACCTTCTTCTTCACTTGGCAGCTCCTTGCTTGACTGAACTCTTCCTCCCTTTCCTCCTCCTCCTCTTCCTTTGTGAAGAACTCTCCTCCTTTAGTAATCATAGAAGAAACTGGCGCTCCACAATTTCCCAAAACCATGCAATCTCACACAACTCCAACAAGCAATCAATCTCACACGAAGCTCTCTTCTTCATCCAGAATAATTTTCACAGGAATCTCAAAATCAAAAATCTCCACAAATCTCATAAAAGAATATTCTCAGACAAAATCTCAAAACCTTGAATCAAAATCATCAAACCTCCAAAAGAAGAAGTTTTGATTGAAAACATAGAATCCCATTTCCCTCTTTCCCTTCTTATTCTGTGCAACAACAACAACAAAATTGCAAAAGCAAAAAAGATCACCGAAAACAAAACAAAACAAACAACCCAACAAAACCAAGCCCAGGGCAAAACACAGACAGAGAGAAGTACTACTCAAGAAAAAATTTGTGAAGATTTTGTGAGGAATGAAAAATTACAAGATGCTGATAATGTTGGATGTGGAATTGGGTACTAAAAAAAGGTTTTTTTTTCTTTTCTTTTGTTTCCTTTTTCTCCTTCAAAAGTGGGAGCTTTTTGTGGACCTTGTTTGTGCTCTCTCTCACACACTCTCTCTCTGTAATCCCATGTTTTTTGCTGCAATCCCTCCCAGTTGTGGTTCTCACTGGCTGCTTCTATTTGAAGAGAGAGAGAGAGAGGGAGGGAGAGTCACAAATTGTGCAGGTTTTTGCTCCAATCTCACTTGTAATTTTTGTGGTTCTCACTGGATTCTGTTTGATGAGAGAGAGTCACAAATTTTTGTCCACTCTTGAGTTTCCTTCTTATTCTTCTTATTCTACCCACTATTTTTATTTTTATTTTTTGGGTTTTGTGGATTTATGTTCCCTTCAACAATCCAAGTTTTTTTTGTTTTTTTAGTTCAACTTTCTATCTATGTACCTATTTTTTTTCCTACCTATCTCACCCACCCACCTACCTACTTACTTACCTACCTACCTACCTACCTACCTTATCTGCTACCTATCTTAATATAAACTTATCCATGACTAGTAGTTGAGAAAGTTCATTTGGTCCTCTAGTCCTAGTCTGAGGAATTGTTCACCAGGTTTCTATATAGCTTGAATTATTCATGTTTTGGGAACTTCATGAAACATTTCCAATGGTTTGGCTACCTTCCTAACCATAAGCCATAAGGAAGGGGGGGTGGAAGAGGCACTTTTTTTTTAAAGTACCTCATGAGAGAGAGAGAGAGAGAGAGCCAGATGAGCCAATTGTTTCTTCTTTACTTCTTATGCCCCTTCATTCAAGATTGAACAGGTCTTTGGATTTCAGATCTTCAGCTTTGAATGGGAAATATGAGTGTTGTACTGGTGGTATATAATATAGGGAGCAACCTGGGTATATTGTAGTGGTATTGGTATGTATACTAAATAAAATAATTACCCCCAGTTTATAACATGGTATTGGTCCAGGCCAAAAATGGTGATGAACAGTTTTGGAAATAGAAATTTCATGTAGCCAATGGGAAGGCTCATCAGCATGCACTCCAAGTGCCTTGAATTTATTTTTCTTTTAAGTTTTTTTCATTTTTCCCTGGTTCTCAATGTGTTCCCACTATGTTCTCTTCAAGTTCCCATTGTGTTCCCCAACATGTTCTTCATAGCACCTCACTTTTATGTCATATGCTTTTAGCAAATGTTGTCCTCCTTTCACCTATATAGGTGGGCCAAAGGGGAGGAACTTCAAAATAGAACCTTCTATTTTGGGGAGCCTCCATAGTTTTTTTTTTTTTGGGAGTGATGAGCCAATCAAATTGGCTCATCGCAAAATTAAAAAATTGAACTTGGGAGAGGTGAACATACTAATATGATGTCACCTGAGGCAATACCATCCTTATTACTTCAGCCTTATTACTACTCTACTTATGATTCATGTTTGGCAAATTTTGCCAACATAATTAATTTTTTGAAAAAAAGGCATCTAGTGGCAGCTCCAATCTGAATATTTCATAATTTTAACAATAGTCTTTTAAGTATGCTAAGTCTATTTGTAAGTTTCAAAATTATTTGTGTTTTGAACTAGGTTTGATTCTCTAAAATTTTGGAAAAAACTTTTTTTTTTTTTCAGCTAGCTTAATTAGGAATTAATTAGTGCTGAACATGAGTCATATATATGGTATACCAATATCAGGCTTGTATGAAAGTACTCAATATACGAGTACCAGACTAGGGCCACACTGAACCAGCACCCACCAATGCACCATGAAGGATGAATGGTAAGTGGTCAGGGAACAGTTTTCTGTTGAGATCCAGTTCCTTAGCTAACCATGGTGGTTAGCTCTCAGTTGTTCTTTTTTTATACCTACCTACTAACAACCCACAAGCAGGTTGTTAGTAGGTAGGTAGTAAAAACAGCCTTTACCTATGTATAAACCATCTACTTATAGTAACCTATTTTCCTACCTATCTACCTATATATGAAACCTATTTCTTAAAAAATCGGTTACCAAGTTGAAAGCAAATATTAACCCAGTTAAAATTCATCCACTAATTGAGTAATAACGGGCATCCAACGGATGATGTGGTCGTGGGTGCTGGTTCAAATAGAAGTCTGTAAACTAAAAAGACATCATCTGTCACAAATCGATTAACCACGAAAGGTGCACTGGCTACGATGTGTGGAAAAAGATGAGGAATGTCTTCGAAGCATGATAGAGAGTTGAAGAGATTGGAGTATCACATTGATCTTGTCCTTCTTCACCCCTACAATCCAATCTCAGACTACCTCTCTATTCATCATCATCTTTGGGGACCACCAAAACAAGAGAGCTATCACAAGAAGAAGAGAAAAGAGCTTCAACAACATGAAAAATGTCCTTTCTCCTCATCATTGCAGTTTTGCCTAGTTCCTAGTCTTTCTCTGACACACACAGCCCATGAAAATTCTCTTTTAGATTTTCCATTTTGACTCTTGATCGAGCTTTTGAAGATTCATATGAGGGTCTGATGTGTAAGGTAAAGCTGCTGCTGCTGGGTGGGCCTAGAACAAGATGAAAGCAAGCTGCCTTCACATTTTCGGAATGTCCCCCACCCATAAACTTTACTTCCCTGTAAAGGCAAAAGTTATCATGAATGTAAAGGCATTACAAGGTTTTCATTTTCTTTGTATTTGAAAGCACTTCTCCACATGGAAGATTACCATACCTTAAGGTCAGCTTCCACATTGACAAAACGAATAATTAATTTTTTTCATAAAATGAAGTTTTTTTTTTTAATTCAATTTCTTATTTTCCCATGATCTACAATTGTCTACTATGATATTGTTATGTGAACTAGTGTGATCTGTGCCGTTTGTTCAAGTGTTACCACGTCCTCAACTGATTTTTCCTTCCAAAACCTGGTTTTTTTGAATTTATTTGAACTTTCAGCAGCAGAAATCACTTTTAAATCAATATCTCCCACATTCTGAAGCCAAAACTTACCAAATAAATTTCATTAATTCCTGCTCATCAAGATCTTTCCAATTTAATTTTCAGTGAAAAAGTCATTCAATATTCAAGAACTTTTACATCACAAGTCCAAATGCCATGAAACCGAGCCGATGCACCCCTCCTCCTTGAGAGCTTTCCAAAGACACCAAGAACGCAATCTGAAACATCCGAGTTTGGTGGATCTCACAAGTACAAAACAAAATAAAACAAACAAATTGCCTTGCTTCCCTCGTCCTTGAGAGCTTTCCAAAGACACCAAGAACACAATCTGAAACATCTGAGTTTAGTAGATCTCACAAGTACAAAACAAAATAAAACAAACAAATTGCATTGCTTCATAGATAGATAATGAAATTATTCAAATTATAACTTCTAATAATTATGATGATTTTCAACACTTCAATTTCACATTCTCACATATATTAATTTCAATATATTACTTAATGATGAAACTAATCTTAAGGTAAGGTAGTTCATCACTTGAAGGACCCTTCCACTACCTATGTAATTAGGTGAGTAACATAGCTAATTAAATAGGGAATGTAAGAGATTACCATGTAGGTAGGTAAGTAGCCGATGCACTTGTGACAAAACAAAAATCCAATAAAAGATCAATGGCCAAAACCATCCTAGGGGAGACAAAAAAGGAAAGCCAAAAAAAAGTCAAAAGATAACAGCCTAAAGGGCCCAAAAAGAAGGAAGAGTTAATCTCTCTCATAGTAGGAAGTTTTTTCACCCACAACCTTTCTAATGTCGTTAGCATGCAAAAAGTGAGATCTAATGCTAATGAGAGGTTTAGAATAAACATTTTTGCCAAAGTAATCTTCCTTTCTATAGCAAAGGCTAAAGCATGTTGAAGAACAATATTAACACACTACAGAAAAAAATGAATGCAAAAAGACAAAAATAAATGACCTCCTAATCATCTATTGTGGAAAAGATGACCACACTCCTTGATGAAATTATCCATATCACACCCAGGTGTGTTGTGCACCTCCATGGCCATCGAAATAAAATGGTGCCCCTCCTAAAGCCTTCTATACTTGCGAATATTAGCAATGGTGCTAAATTCTACAATCACACATGTTGGTCAACTAATGACACTCGAAACCACTGTCTTCTACATCATGTTAGTGACCACCACATCGACAACAAAGACGTGGTCCTCTTAAGTCATGTACAGATCAGTTCGTAATGAATCTCCTGATGTAAGGGCATACCATTGTTCTTTCCATATAGCGTGCCCACTCTTTGAAACAAGGGCATACATGACATTTCAAATGGCATCATGTGTGGCTATCCACTAACCTCCAAATGAGCAACAAGTTATATGTGTGCCAAATGCGTCCAACCTGTGTTCACATTCACACGTGAAAAGATTAGATGCCAAGGTTGAATCAAATTGAAACGAAAATGCAACGTTGAAATGAAAATAGAATGTGCAATGCGAAATAAATAGATAGATGGCTTAGCAATCAACCATAACCCTTCCCCTTGTTCGAACAAAAACAAATGCGAGTTCTAGATTCTGAAAAGATGGAGTCATCCTCCAAAATAAACCTAAGGGATGTGTCATGGTTGATGTCCATCAAAAAAACATGTAGACCTGGGGCGTCAACAATAGCCAAACTCTCAAAAGAAGAGTGCATCTCCTTAGTTGCATGAGGAAAGCCATCTCACACTACACATAAACATGACTAAAAAAAGTGTGAACCTCCCACAACTTGAAATATATAATCCTCTAAAATGGGCCTATTGAAAATACGAAACCTGAACATCAAATACAAAGCCACCAAAGCCCAATTCCCTAGAAAAACAAATGGGGTGTAATCCTCCATAAAGAGAAGGCCTATACCACCAAAGGATATCGATAGTCAAACTTGACACTTCATTAAGGGGCCTTGAAAAGACTCCCATGATCCTAAACCCATAATTCCCCCACATACTTGCATAACTCTCTTGTCGAAACCTGCCAAAAGAAATAGGAAATAAGAAGAAAGAGGTATTGTCCACATGAAATAAAAAGGTTGACGAGCTACACATGAGGACAAAATGCTTAAAGCAACATGGGCGTTTCCCATGAGAATAATATCATCAATATACGCCAAGTCCTAAAATAAATCCTCATCCAAAAAATGTGTGGCAAAGTCCTGAAAACGCATTCACACCCCAAAATGCGTAGGCCATCTATGACCAAAGTGCAACCCTAAAGAATTTCTATCCTGGAAATATCTTTGATGGACTCTAAATCTTGCATTTTGACACCTTGACCTTAAGCCCAACTAAGGTTAATTGGGTCAAAAGGTGGTCAAAGGTGTGGGAAATTTCACTCATAAACCTCACGATGTAGGTATCATTTGTTAGGGATGGAAAGGCGCAGCTAGGGGCCTGCACAATGGTCTCTAAGAAAGTTTGATAATGGGCCAAAGCAAATAAAGGACCTCCTAGGGGTCCACCTTCCCTCATGCATAAAAATGACTCAATAATGGTGACTCCCTCCACATGCCGCCTATGCTAGTAGTAAAGAGGAGAATGAGTACCATAAAACAACCTGGTAAGGAGGACAATGCTTGCCAAAGACCCCCCAACATCACATAATTCTCTAAAAATAGTAGGTGACTTGTGACTACCAAGTAGGTAAATGCATGTGGATAGTTATCACAATAACTAACCACCATAGTTATCAATTGAACAAGATTACAATGAACCTTCCATCTTTCATGGTGCACTAATGGGTGATGGTTTACTCTTGTAAGTATCTAACATTGTATGTTAGTTATATCTATGAAAATTAACATACATGTTGGTAAAATGTTTTTACATGACTTGGGTGAACATTTTCAACTTTTAGTGTCACCTTTTGAATGAAAAATGAATTGTATACCATAAACCATAAATTAAAAATGTAAATATAATTGAAGATCCACTTTTTAAGATTGGGTGATTAGCAAATACAAATATTTATTGAGATACATTGATAATCAAATTGTAAGAACAATAATTCAAGTATGATTGATTTGTATTCAACAATTTGCTTATCAATTAGATCTCACTACCTAAAACCTTCAAATGGTGTTTAATTATCCCATTAGTTACATTTAAAAAAACATAAACCACAATCCTTTCTTTGCAAATTGTCAAATTTTATTATCCAAACTTATAACGCAACCATCAAGGATATTTTTTTCATTTTTTGATGTTATTTCATTGGCTAACATCCCAATAAAATTTTGCATTAAATGGTGGCAAGTTTTTTAACTTGTTCACATAATAAAACTATTAGTTTAAAAAATGCTACCAAACTAAAAATAAAACCCAAATGTGACCAAAAAAAATTTCAAATTTTGATTTTCCTTCAAAAAATAAGGATATTGTGACAATTTTTTTTTTTAAGTTTTTGCACTTTGACAAAACATTGAATGTTTGTTGTATGAAGTATAATTTTAGACTTTGGATGCATAACTTGGTAATAAACACAAAATAAATTCAAAAGAGTTTGCACATGATCATTGCTTTTGGATTGGTGCATTTATATGTTCCAAATTTCATAATATTGGGGTGAAAAGGAAGTGTGTGATTAGTGCAAAAGTAAATGGCATAGAAAGTTAATGGAATAATAAATGCATCAAAAATATTGCAACAAAAGAAACACCAACCTTTTTTTTCAATCTTTTTCTAAAGTGTTAGTTACAAGCGTCACATCAAAGATTTAGCCATAAATGGCAACATGTTATTAAAACCTATGAATATATAATTTTTATATTAATTTTGGTGTTATATTTTTTGTTTTTATGTGTCTTTACATGATGAGACATTTTGAGGTGCATGTCTTGAATTTTGTTTCTTTAATTACATAACAGATTGTTGAATATGGGTTTTTTGTGTGTAGGTTGTTGGAAAGTTGATATCCTTATGAGTGCATCTTGTTTTGAAAATATATGTACCAATGTGGTATCCCTTCCTTGATTAATAGGGATAGTGGATTTTATTTATATAGTTGTAAGTTGATGGTCATTATTGAAAGTGAAGCCCAAATTTCTTGAAAAATAAAACAATATGACAATGATGAATTTGATTGTGTGTGTGATCATTAGATTGAATATATATGTAACATGTACAGATTGTGTATGTACATTGTACACATGATATTAATGGAATTTGCTTGTTTTTTTGGGTTATTGGTATATTGGGATTTGGCATTTGGTTTTGGAAAATTTTGAATTTTGCTACTTGTTTTGGGGATATTGGAATTGTAATTTGGATATTGGGCAATGTAAATTTGGTTGGGGGATTTGTCTTGGATTTTTTTTGTGTTATAATAAAGGGAATTTTTCTTGGATAAGGGTGAAATATGGATGGGTTTATTGGGATTTGAGTTTTTGATAGATATCTTTGAAAAGTTGGATTAAATTTTCAAATTTGTTTTGGCATCTTGGAATTTGTTTCAATACAATTGGGTGAGTTCTTTGAAAGTAAGTTTTTTTTTCAACATGAAAAGTTTGCCTTAAATATAATATTGTGATTTTTTAATTTTGGATTGTCATAACTATTTTAAAAATTTGGTTGTCTTGTTTAAAGGATTTGGCATATGAATTTTAAGTTAAACATGATGTTGTGATGTTTGATATTGGGTTGTGGTAAGTTGTACAAATTGTTTTTCTAAAAAATAATGAACATTTTGATAAAAAATTGAAAAAAAAACAGATATAAATGAAGATAAAAAATTATGTGATAGTAAATAATAGATAATCAAAGAAGATTCTTTTTTATATAAAAAATATGGAACGTAAAAAATAAAATAAAATAAAACTTGAATATAAAAAAACAAAACTTTAAAAATTAAAAATTCAAAGTGTACATAAGAAGTAGTTGGTATATGGTAATTGATTTTTTTTTAAAAAACTTTCAATATTAAATAATAATAATAATAAATTTATTACAAGACATCAATAGTAAAAAAATTAGACAAATATTTTGGACGAAAATTACAAGATATAAAGTGCTATGAATTAATATTACTTATAAAGTGTAATTTTTTTATTATAAAATAGAAATTTCATGTTAAATAAAAATTAATTATGAGATATAATCAATAAATTATACATAAGTTTTTTGGAAAACTTGTAAATAATAATTAAGATGTATAATAAATAATTAATAATAATAATTTTAAACATTTAATAATAATTTTTATAAACAAAAGAATATATGAAATCTTAAATAAACCAAGGAAAAAACAATACAACTTTTTTTGGGAATAGATTGTAGATTTTTTTATAAAAATATAAAAATAAAAAATTACACATAATAAAAGGTAAATGATAAAAAATCAAAATTATTATTGTTATTATTGTGACTTAGTTAGAAAATATGTAAAGTCTCAAAAAATTAAATTTGCAAAACACTTATATAGTAAGTTTTGCAAAAAGAGAGATATATATATATTTCATAAAATTTATACTTTTTTTCAAATAGATGGATATCAATAAAAAATTAACTAAAATTAATTTGGAAAAAATAACCAACTTCAAGTATAATGTTGGTAATTGTTTTTTTGATGCAATTGTGTAATATTCAATAACATGAACAACGATTTGAATGAATAATATGGTTCATTTGTAAGAATGTTTAATGCTTGGAACACAAAAGCTTTAGTGTGTTATAGGGATGAATTAAAATTTCAATTCCTATATGATTCACATCATGGATGTATGCAATTGATCAGTAAACGTATTTACAAAAAAAATTAGATCTTCAATAGATGGTGGGTCATACAATGATTTTACTACTATGTTTTGAATATTAAAGTATTTACAACACTCAATTGATGTATGAAATAAGAATAATGGAGGAATAATGGTAAAAGTAGGGGATCAACAAGATGTTTCAATTTTGGACATAATATATGGAAACAAACATTTTGAGCCTAAAACTTATTTAATGAAATTGTTAATGAACACATTACATTAACAATTCAAAGATTTAAAATTACAAATTACAAATAAAATCAATGTAGAATAAATTTCCCAAAAACTTGTAAATACAATGAGTTTGATAACACAATTGAGAATTTTCAAATGAATAAAAAAGAAAATAATAAAAAAATTGCAACAAAACAAAACAGATTTAGGTGGAATTTTGAATTAAATGATGCATTATTAATTTTCATTAAACTCATTTTGAATGGATTCCATATTGATCAATATCCACATATAGGTTTAAACACATAACAAATCAAATGACATTTAAAATGTCCTGAATCTTGAATTTTTAAAAATAATAATATAGTTTTTTGCTGCAAAAAAAATGAAACAATTTTTCTTGATGCAATTATTTTTCTAAAACTCATAAATTAGAATATGGATAACAAAAGAATCAAAATACAAAAAAAAATTATAATAAAATGGTGCAAAGTTCTTAAAATGATATGTTACATATTTACTAGGAAAAAATGCAATTCTTGTTGGTGAACCATCCACCAAAAACGATATGGTACAAAAAAATTTAAGTATTTAGCTACAAAATGCATTTGGAAAAAATAAATATACGACTATTGTTTGAACACAAAAATATGAAAAAAATATTCCAATGGAAAAGAATTCAAAATCAATTTATAAGCAAACAAGTGTAAGCAATAAATATGTCATGAAATACGAAAAGGATATTGAGGATATTGCAAAATTTTGTTTTATTGTTGCTAAAGATTATGTTTCACACATTAAATTTGACATGCATCATAGTCATACATTTAACAATTCCTTGATCCTATAAAAAACATAGAATTTGATTATCATGTGTTAATATGTAAGTCATGTAATTTTATTTTATTTTTCCTTTAGATTCAAAGTTATGAGATTATATTATCATTAATAAAGCAAACATGGAGTCGTTTTCAATGGTAAATAAAATAAAATAACATCTAATTGCACCTTGCTTTGCTTTTGCACAAATTTTCCAACTATGAAGGTATGGACAATATGGAATGCAAATGTATTGACAAATTTAAATTTGATGCAAAATCTTTTATCACAAATGCCATATGATGATTATTCATTTTTAAAAAAAAATTAGAATACAAATCAATATATATGTTAAGGAAAATCCCCCACAATGTAACTAATGCATTTGCAACTATGTGCAATTATTGTCATTTGCAGTTAACTTTAATTTAATGTATCTATTATGCACCTTTGACCATTCTTGGAACTAATGACTTTTTCACCCTACACTCTAAAAATGTTTTTTTCCATGATCATGTCCATGTGTCCCATTAGTTGTAAATGGAAAAAAATTAAATTACATTAGTAGGGTGTTAACATAGTTGTTAATGTTATACATAAGTGCATTTGGAAACTTTTGAAATGTATGTGTTTTTTTGCTAAGTTCTATTAGGGGTATATTTCCATTGGTATATTTATAAAGTTGTATTTAATTTTTATTTAGGGAAATTAACGTATCATATGTAATTTTTCGATTTTGTATAAAACAAATTTTTGAAACAAATTCCAAGATCCCAAAAGAACATTTGCAAACTTAATCCAATTTTTCTTGCAAATGATCCACACAAAAATTCATTAGTTATTGGTGTTAATAAAATTGGAAATATGATTTAGCATATGAAAACCATGTATTAAATAAATATAAATATTTAAAAAATGAAACAAATGTTTTTAGTTTGTTTAAACAAAGATTTGGATGCATTTTGTATGAACAATTTTCTTTACAAATGAGGAAACTACATGATGAACAAAGAATTATAGTGGATGATATTTCATTAAAAAAACCAAAGACACATGACAACCTTTACATATTTTTTTATCAAGTTGTGTAAAGACAAGAAAAACATTCACATTTATGTGCATTATACAAAGTATGTTATAGTTCATTACATAAAATAAATGACAAATGCTAATCGTTTAAAATCAAAAGTCATGAAATTAGCATACATTGGAAAAAATATTTAAAATATTAATGACAAAAAAATACATTTAGCACTTGCAATCCCATTAAACAAAAAAATATTGAATTAAAAAAGATTGAACGATGAAAAATAAGTCATTTTTGTTATAACTTATGATCAATTATGATTAATTGTACTAGTTGAAATATCTTTAGTAGATAATAGATTGTTGGCATTTATTGATCTTAAATTATGTGTTATCAAAACAAGTTCCTACAAAATTTATGGGTGTTCTAATGACATGTGATATTCATCAAACACCTTTAGGTCGGGATTAATGGATTTTAAAATTTAAAATTGATGGATTTAATGTTTTGACAACTAATTTTTGGTGCAAAAATGTAAACTTTTATGGATTGAAACAATTTATGTAACAAAATGCTTTTGAATTTATTATGCTTTAAATATATTTTGAATTGGGTCACAAACTTGTGAAAACATTAATTTTATTAATAAAATTTGTTTCAAAACACCATTAATGGATAATATTTTACCATATTTTTTACACATATGGTAAAGTTATTGAACATGATAAAAATATACTTGAAAAAATATTTAGTGAAACATTCATATTTTTTACACAAGATATTCATTTTAACACACATCTTTATCATTTTAAATTGCCAATGATACCGAACCAAACAATTGCACCATGAATTGTTAATGAATAAATATAGATAGTGGAATTATGTGTAAGAAATGACATAACATCAAATGGTTTTGTAAATGGTGTAAATAGGATTTTTGAAAATCATGGTGTAAAAATGTCTTCAATTTTGTTTATAAGGATAAATTTTCATTTACTTTGAATTCGAAATAAAACATAAAAAAATACAGATTTATATAATGAATTTCCTAGATTAAATAAAAATTGGATGCATATTCAACAAAATAACATTGAAATAAAAATAGGCAATAATCTTTTGCATATTATTACAAGAATTCAATTTCATATTCATGGATTAGTTGTAAGTCGCACTTGCATCATGCACATGGTTTGACTTTTGAGTGTTTAGTATTTGATTGATTTAGTGTAACAAACCATGGTCTAACATACACAACATTATTTCATGTTCATTTGAAAGAACATTTATATTTATTTTCTCCACTGCAATTTTTTTAAATGTAAATTCTATCATTGAAAATGAAATGTTTCAATAAAAAAATAGCACAATACAAATTAAACATTATGTTTTCAAAATTATACCATAAATAATTTTTATCTATACAAATTTTAAATATTCATTTGTTAAAATTGTAGTATCAAGATATTTTCGCAAACCCATATTTGAATCACATTTCTTTTGTTTAAATGAAACTATATATAAAATTCACAATGAAATATTGAAAAAATTATATTTTCTCTTGTTATAATGAATACATAACGATGTTATATGATGGAATGGTTTTTTTATGAAATACAACTTCGATAACAAATTCGATGAAAATTTTCTTGCTGCAATTTATAACAGAAATACTTGAAAGGGTGTGCATGTAATTGCAATTTACAAACAACCCAAAATGAAAATAGCTTATTTCATTTCTATTTTGGAAACCATTTTACAAAAAATACCAATCAATTGTCGAATTATAATAATTGGAAATTTTAATATAATGAGATGTTAATAAAAATATCCCCATGAATATCATTACAAAATTTCATGAAGAAACCCAACTTTAAAATTGTTTCATTTGAAATAACAACAATTTATAACACACAATTACATCATATATGGATAAGTGGGTTAACACATTAACAATGTCATTTTGGATCAATGAAACCTTATTAGATAGATCATAAACCCATATATTTTGCATTTAGATTACCAAACTATGTTGTAAAATTTAATATTTCGAATGGTAGAATGTAATATTATAATAAAATAATACATTTAAATATTTTATGTATACATGTTCATACGGATGTAAGCACATTATACAATGTAACATATCACTACTAAAAAAGTGCGGTGTAATTCACTAGCTTAAATCACTATGGGACCTTAAAAATGAAATACGTTCACTGCACTTTAGTGATTTCACTGTGGTAAATCTATTTCACTATAATATCACTATGTAAACATCATGTTCCATTACTAGTTGATATAATTCATTACTATAATTTGATGTGGTAAATAAGTTTTTTATGTTTTTGTTTTAAATGCCATATGTTATTTTATGATATACCTTATATTATTTAAAGTTACTTTAGTTATTCGAACTTATACCCTAAGTTATTAAAAATTATTATACCCTAAATTATTATACGTTATTCTACTTTAAGGTATCTCAGCTAACTTATTATAGGTTTTTTATTTTAAGTTATTTTAAATTAAACTATTCAACTAACCTTAGGCTGTCCCTTAGGTTATTTTATTTAAGTTAATATATGTTATTTCAAATTACATTTTAGGTTATTGAAGGTCATTATATTTTATCTTATTATAAGTTATTTTATCCTAAGTATAAAAATAAAAAATAAAATAAAATGACTTAAAATAAAATAACCTAAAATAGGCAAGAATGGCCCATAATTTTTTAAAAAAAAACCTATAATAAAATAACTACCAATAACCTATGATAATATAGTTTAAAATATCCAACAATAATTTATAATAAAATAGCCACTAATAGTTATAATATATTTTATAATAACCTTTAATAATTAATAATAACTACCAATAGCCATTAATAGTGACTGATAAAATAACCATCAATAGCCACTGATAATATAACCACCAATGACTTAGAATAAAATAACCACCAATAACCATTAATAGAGTAACCATTAATAACCTATGGTAATTTAACTTCTAATAACCATTAATATATTATGCACTAATAACCAATAATAATTTATGATAATTTAACCTAAAATAACCACCAATATCCTCCAATAGCCATTAATAAAATAGGCATCAATAGCCATTAATAACCTATGATAATTTAATCTAAAATAACCATTGATAATTTAATCTAAAATAACCATAATAGCCATTAATAGAATAGGCACCAATAATCATTAATAGAATAGGCACCAATAATCATTAATAAAATAGGCACCAATAACCATTAATAGAATAGGCATTAATAGCCATTAATAAAATAAGCACAAATAGAATAGACACAATAGCCATTAATAGACTATACACAATAACCATTAATAAAATAGGCATAGTACCATTAATAAAATATGCACAATAACCATTAATATAATAGACACATAGTCATTAATATAATAGGCACAATAGCCATTAATATAATAGCCAACAATAGCCATTACTATAATAACCACTAATAGGCACCGATAAAATAAACATTAATAACCACCAATATAATAATTACCAATAACCATTAATAGAATAAACACAATACTCATTAATAAAATAATCATTAATAACCATGAATAAAATGACTACCAATAATCATTAATACAATAACCATTAATAACCACGAATAAAATTACTACCAATAGCCATGAATAAAATAATCATTAATAACCATCAATAGAAGAACAACCAATAGCCACCAATAGAATAACCATCAATATAATAACCAACAATAACCACTAATAGAATAGTCACAAATAACTTATGATAATATAATTTATAATAACCAACAATAACCACTAATAGAATAATCACAAATAACTTATGATAATATAATTTATAATAACCAACAATAACCACTAATAGAATAGTCACAAATAGCCTATGATAATAGAGTTTATAATAACCAATAATATCATAAGGTGAAATAACTTTTAATAACAAAAAATAACCAACAATAATTTCACATAATCGAAAATAGCCTAAAATGAAAGAGCTTAAAATAACAAATAATAGTTGCAAATAGCCAAAAATAACATAGAATAAAATAATTTACAATTGTAAAAAATAACATAAAATAACCAAAAGTAACTTAGTGTGAAATAATTTTAAAAAACCCAAAAAATTGATAATAACTGATAATAATCTTTAATAATATAGGGTGAAATAACTTAGAATAATGAAAATAGCCTTAGAATAATTGAAGATAGCCTAACATAAGTAGTAATATTATATTAACAAAAAAATTATCCATTTATTATCCATTTTCATTTTCAAAAGAATGGTCATTGAAATGTTATTGAATAATGATAATTTTTTTTTTTAGCAATAGGATGATGCACTTCACATTCACCTTTCAATTGTGTTAACAACACAAAACATAAAAACCATTAATGTAATGAATGTCACAATTGAAACATGAAGTAGTTGTAAATTCAAATGAAAAAGGGCACCACCTTCTTCTTGCCCCCTTTCTTATAATATATTGTCCAACTTGCGATTAGACTAACATTTCAATGGCACTTTTCCCCAAAAATGAAGGTGTTAAAGGTTTAACCTTTCAAGATAATATGCTCAAATGATATGTAGGAATGGGATAATCTTGAGCTATATCATGTAGTCCTAGACAAGGGTTTTCCAATGTTGTATTAAACACCTTGAATATAATATGATCTCCAAAATGGTGATTTAAAAATAAGTCCATATTTTTACTAAATATTTAAGCCCCCAAAAATATTTTTACATGCAAGATTATTTATTAAATAGTTCCCAAGCCCAATCCATAAACATCAAACTAAAGATGGGAAATTGACAATAGTTCAACACCTTGACGAATTAATTAATGAGGTCAAGCAAGAGCTTGTGATACATTGTGCAATGAGGATGAATCAATAAAGTAGCTATTTCATACCATGTGTTCAAATTGAAGAATGACTTTTGTTAGCTTCTTCATCCAAATGTAGTCAATTGAAAGTGCACGATCCAAAATGAAGCATTGTGTGCATGATCCAAGAAATGGTATTTGATTTAATTTAACGATTAAAATTTATTTTGGCAATGTAAGCTCATTACATTTAAACTTGTTGTGAAGAAATTTTTAATGATCTAAAGATTGTTTTGCCATCCCGACAAAGATGTTTCAAACCTTGCCTCAAAGATCCCAATATTCAAAGTGAAAAATGCATTTATGAGTTTTAGGGTTACATTACCACACACTTTCAAGTCATGCCTTGAAAGCATGTTTGAAGCATGTCATGTTTTGGCCTAAACATCTCAAGCTTGTATCCCTTGTCATGGCCCAACCATGCCCTAACCTTGATCACAAGTTCAAACTAAGGGTCATGACATCTAACATTGAAATTCATTATTTTATATTTCAAAATGTGATAAATATATTCTAAAAAAATTCTATTGCAATATAACATGAGGTATTGTATTTATGTGCATTGAAAATGAATTCCATGGAATTATATATATGTATAAATAATTTTATTTATTTATTTATTTTCCCAATTAAACTAGGTTTCTTCAATGCTACAAAATTAACCAAAATTTTAAATACCATGTGTGGTTTCTATATTTTCATCACATTTCCTTCTATAGAATTTGCATATGGATCTTCAAAAATGTGACTTAATGCCACATTATCATTCACCACATTCATTATATATTATTGCTAACAAATTAATGAAGACATTTACATAATGTACAAATACATTTGTTACATGTTGGGGACAATATTTGTTTTGACAAATTTTGTCATTTTCTCAAAAAAAAGAAAAAAAAGAAAAAAAAGGATTTTTTTAGTTTTTAGTTTTTATGGTCTAAGTTAGACTAATTTTGCTACTTTCTTTTGAAGAAATAATTTTTTTTTGATATTACAAAATTGAAAAAAAGAAAAGGAAAACCCTAGAACCTTGGGATGTTTGATCAATTCCCCTATGAAAGTGAATTTAAAAAAAATAAAATAAATATCTACTATAAAATCTAATATGGAATAATCTATAGACATTTTGAATTTTATTATTTCTAATTGTGTCAATCTAAGGGACGAAAATTGAAATGGGTATAGTTTCCATTAATAATGCATTTAGTTTTTAAATATTTTAATCACCCAATAGAAACCCCGTATTTTAGGGTTTGGGTAAACCCTACTGTGTGACCCGTCGGCCTTTTGCGTCGGCTCGTGATCGCCATCGCTGTTTTCTTGCGTCGTTGCGTGTACTTGGCTGCGCCGGCATCGCTGTTTCCTTCGTCGCTGCGCCGGCAACAGAAGACGAAGGCTAGGAGGAGGAGGAGGAGGAGGAGGAAGAAAGGAGATTAGGAGGAGAGAAAAGGGCTTGAAGGTGCGGTACTATCATGGCCGAGACGCTTGTGTTGAGGGGGACGCTCAAGGGGCATGCAGGCTGGGTGACGGCCATCGCTTGCCCGCTTGATAACCCGGATCTCATTCTCTCTTGTTCACGGGACAAGAGCATCATCGTTTGGCATCTTACCAGAGAAGAAGGAAACTACGGATTTGCGCGGCGTCGGCTGACTGGTCATGCACACTTTGTCCAGGACGTTGTCATCTCTTCCGATGGTCAGTTTGCGCTGTCGGGATCCTGGGACGGAACCCTGAGATTGTGGGATCTGAACACAGGTGCGACCACTCGGCGTTTCGTAGGACATACCAAGGATGTTCTCAGCGTTGCATTCTCGGTCGATAACCGACAGATCGTGTCTGGCTCTCGGGACAAAACCATCAAGCTGTGGAATACGCTGGGAGAGTGTAAGTACACTATCCAGGACTCTGATGCACATACTGGCTGGGTGAGCTGCGTGCGCTTCTCTCCTGCAACGGCCACTCCTATCATCGTCTCCGGCGGCTGGGACAAGCTGGTGAAGGTGTGGAACTTGACCAACTGCAAGCTGCGCACCAACCTCATCGGTCACACCGGGTACATGAACACGGTCACGGTGTCGCCAGATGGTTCCCTCTGTGCTAGCGGCGGCAAGGATGGTGTGGCCATGTTGTGGGACTTGGCGGAAGGCAAGCGCTTGTATTCTTTGGATGCCGGTGACATCATCAACGCTCTTTGCTTTAGCCCTAACAGATACTGGCTGGTTGCTGCTACGCAGCAGTGCATCAAGATCTGGGATTTGGAGAGCAAGAGCGTTGTGGATGAATTGCGCCCAGAATTCCCATTCATGAGCAAGAAGGCACAGGTTAGTCCCCTCCTTCATCTACTACCATGTGCTTTGTTTCACTACCTTTTCTTCCTTGCTACTTTGGCATGTAAGACTTTCGTTACGAGTTACCATATGCATCCTGAAAAATTCCGTCTCATGGCAATGAAATCCTTGAGAAAAACACATGTCCTTCCTTCCTGTGTCATCTTGCAGGTGCCATATTGCATCAGCTTGAACTGGAGTGCAGATGGAAGCACGCTTTACAGCGGTTACACTGATGGACACATTCGGGTTTGGAGTGTGGGTCGGGCATGAGAAACTAAGTTTGCATTGAGAGAGTAGTTTGGTCATCCATACCTCTAACTTCAAGTTGTAGGCCACCACTATAGTATGCAGACTCGATTCTGCCTGCAATTTTAGGAGCAAGAGACTGGAAAGCAAACAGATTGTAGTAGGGATGGGATTTTTCCTCTGAAAAAGAGCTCTCTCTCCTACTGTGGCGTTCATCATTTTCTCTTGCAAATTCCCCCCTTTCTTATTGCACTTCTTGTAGTGCAAAGAGTGATCAACCTTGAGCTGTCTGTGGTGTGATGTTTGGACTTGAAGGTAGAGAGTATTCTGGTTCTCTGGTAAGCTATCTCTTTTGTGTCTTGCTTTCAGTGCTTGGGTTAACAATGAAAACAATCGCATCTGTGGTTAGACACAATTTGTCCGTACTAAGCTTTCTTCTTGAAGTTCTCCTATCTTCTCTCCGCATGGAATTGGTGAAGAACCAGGTCTTCTTTGCAAAGGGTGGCTGCTCTTCGATCCTGTCCATGCTTTTTTGCACGTGCTCAAGTATGCTCTGCGATCTTCTCTCTTCCGTTTCTGTCTGGTCATGCTTGTTTTCATTTCTACTTTTGGGTCCTTGTGGGGTTACACAGTCTCTCTCTTTCCTTTGTGTAGAATGTGTGGTGTGTTCTTCTTCCTGTTCATGTTAGCAACCTCTTGGAACTTTTGGTGCATAGATGTACAAAGATAGGTACAGTTTATTGGCAGCCAAAAGTTTGGAGTTGTGGAAAGTCTTTTTGGGAACATGAAGCTCTTCTTGTCTTCTTTAACCCAACTTGTACTGACAGGATGATGTCTGAGCTAGGATATCTGAGCAGAAGATTGATCTCCTATGGTGCTGGCTCATTTACGGACACACAAACACCAAGCATCATCCCATCCCATCCTCTGCCATGATTGACAGTCTTGGACAATCTTGTGTGGTGGGTGCTTCTGAATCCCACAAGAAAGAAGCAGATCTACCTGATTCTGTGTTTCTTCTCAGGACATCCTTCTAAAGCAGATACACCTGATCTGGTTTTCCTTTGGAGGATGTCCAGAAGCAGATTGATCTGATTTGCTTTTCTTCTGAGGATGTCCTTCATACTTGGATCCACCTTATCTGTGTTTCTTCTTGAGATGACGCCCTTTGGAAGCAGATCCATCTGATTTGTGTTTCTTCTGAGGATGTCCTTCGACCTGGTCCATGACACAAATAATCTCCTTGACTGACCAACTAACTTCTCTTCTTCTCTTCTTCTCTTCCTGCAACATCAAGCTCCTCATCATCACTCTTCTCTTCCAGCACAAGAGCAAGCTCATCTTCATCGCCCTTCTTCTCTTCCTGTAACAAATCAAACTCCTCATCATCACCCTTCTCTTCCAGCACAGGAGGCAGCTCATCTTCATTACCCTTCTTCTCTTTCAGCAACATCTATGCACTTGTGATACCCCTTGCTTTCAGAATTTTTTGGGAAACATAAAGCACGCATCAATTTCTTGAATGAAGAAACAGAAATTCTTGAAAAGAAAAGCACGCCTAAATGTTCTATCTCAAGAGAAGCGCTCGAAATTTCTTGAACGAAGAAATAGAAATTCTTGAAAAGAGAAGCACTCGTAAGAATCCACGAGACTAGGATTATTAGGGCTTATGGCTGAAGTCTCTACGTCGACAGGAGTTTGTGAAGATTGAAGACGGAGAGCGCGATAGTGAGAGAGAGAGAGAGAGAGAGAGAGAGAGAGAGGGTTTTGTGAGGTTGTGCGAGATGGCAGCTGCTATAACATGTGCAGCAATTAGCACTAGTAGCAGTGCCATTCGGATGAGTACGCTAGGATTTGTACAGTCAAGAGCAGCAGCAATTTGTCGTCGTCCTCGTGGATTTGTGTTCTCGTCGATTGGTGTTGTTGAAGTGGAGGACGGGCTGAATGAATCGTGGCGGAAGTGTAGTAGGAGTAGCAGCCTTGGCGTGTCTTGCGATGATAGGAGGAGGAGGAGGAGAAGAGAAGAAGAAGTAGGGTTGCGGAGAAGGTTGAGAGCTACTGGAGAAGGGAAAAGCGAAGTGGAGGATGGCGACGGGCTATCCTCCTCTGTCAAGGACATGGAGCGCTACCTTGATGAATTGTCGATCGAGTACGACAGTGTGTGGGACACGAAGCCTGCTTGGTATGAATGTTGTGTGTTTTTGTTGTCAGAGGTTTTAGTCCATTTTCCATTTGCATTGTTAACAGCATGTTTGTTGTTGTTGTTGTTGTTGTGAGGTCTGTTGTCAAGAGAAGAAGAAGAAGAAGAAGCAACCCTATCTCTCCCATGCACTCTTAATGCACTTGGGGTTCATAGAAATGCCAAAAGCTTGCCTTTTCTGTGCATTCCTTTTGCATTCATGTCTTGAAATGCGAAAAGCTTTTTCTGTGTGGTGCAATCCTTTTGCACCATGTCTTGAAATGCCAAATGGTTTTTTCTCTGTGCAATCCTTTTGCACAGTGTTTTTGTTGTAAGGTTTTGTGTTAAGAGAACTAAGCTTTCTATGCAAGCTCTCCTCTCAGCATTCAGGCATGCTGAAAGCTTGGATGTGCCTCCTGGGTCTGAGTTGTTGTAGTCAGCAAAACTGCAGCAACTAGACTGTATCAGGGCTTACTTCACTGCTGCCCTGCACAGTGGCAGAAGCTGCAAGAACTATGTCCAGAGCAATGGATTTAGGGTTGAGACTTGGATCCCGAACCCTCTTTCCAAAGAATCATGGCCAATTTTCCAAAGCAGTGGAGAATCTGATGCTCAAACACATCAAGACCAGCGAAATGGAATTTGTTTTTGTAAAGATTCACATGTGGAGAAGTAGCAAGAACAGCAGGGGTGACGGTCCTTTTTGTTTGTGGGATTTTGATGGATCTCAACTTTGCATGTACTGTGGAATTGGGGAAAATTGTTTCAACAGGTGTCAGCCCTGGACAATAGCTCTTACTGGAGTGATTGGGATCAGTGCGTCATGGTTGCTTCTTCACTCAATTGTGCTCACTGCTGTGGTCTCTGTTCTTGTCTCTGCATGGTGGTTCCTCTTCTTGTACTCGTATCCTTTGGTGAGCTACTACTACTCAACATGCCATGTCCACACTGGGAGCTTCCAGGAGTCATTCTATTCTGTGAATATAGCGTTGGCAAAATTGTACTGTGCGTGTTTGGTGATTCTTGTCTGATGTAGCTAGCATGGTTGTGCTGTATGATTGCTCTTGATCTAGGAGATTGCAGTTGATCTAGGATTTACCAATAATTTTACAACCATCATACTTGGAAGTGCCAGGAAACCTCAGGTGACACACCTCTATACTTGCTTGCTGCACTTCATGATGGAATGGCAGTGCTGAACATACAAGCTTCAGGTCACTACAACTTGGTCAGCGAGGAATTGTGGACTGGACAAAACATGCAAAGAATCTGGCTGATGTTGTTGGGTGGGTTGAGATGGTGCAGGCTTATGCACAGATGATTGCTCAAAGGCGGAAGGATCAAAAGGATGGGTTGGAAGACACATTTGGTACAAGACAGAGGAGCAACTAGTTTTGATCTAATTGCTAGACTACCTGGTTCAGTTGTGAGCATCTCAAACTGCCAGTATACAGATCTTCTTCCACCCTTTATCCATCATTCTGCCATCAGGTTGCAAATCTCTCTCTTACCGATTTGCTATTCCCACATTGAGACTACTACTGCATGGAAGCAGCAGTAGAGTAGGATATGCTGTGCTGGTAGAAAAACAGTCTCTTCTCTCAATTGTCCCATGTGTCTAGTGAGGAGGCTATAGGACATACCATTCGGAAGACCCTTCACCATCTTTGTATCTGAAGCGAACCTCTGTTCTTGTAACTGGGTAGTGTGCATCTGTCTCTCTGTCTCTCCTGTTTCAGTCATGTCCAAAACTTCAGGGCCGAAGGCACTGGCAGCAAATGGTGACAGGAAATAAAACAACAATAACAGCAACCACAATGGAAGTTCATGATATCGCTGGCTGCTTGAGTACTTGAACATCAATCTCTGGTCTGCTCGTGCCATTTCTGTTGGGGGGATCCAGAATGTAAACTGATTTGCACAACAAGTCCATTGATACTGAATTCTATATGTAGTCTCTTGTGCCTACATTCAAGAGCTGTTTTGCTGGTGAAAAAGAGGAAAACCCACAAACCCCAACAAGAAAAACTCAGAGACCTGGGGAGAAGAAGAACAAGAAGAAAAGAAGAAGACAATGATGAAGGAGAAGATCATCATCATCAGCTTTAATGGAGGACTTCAAACATCACGAATTCACTGCTTAGCAAAAAAAATAAAAAAGTTATTTTCTGGGAGTGAAATCCGCATCGCTGCTGAGGGGCCCAACCAGTTCTCGAGGAGCTTTGTCAAACCCAAGGGTTTTGTGAGTTCCAGCACGCCCACTCTTACTAAACCCTAAGCTTGGGTGTTCGCTCGCTCGCTCGATCGCTCTTGTCCGCTACTACAGGAAGAAGTTTTGGACAGAAGCGAGCGCGCGATCATGTCGCAAAGAAGATGTAATGATGGGTCACATGGAAGCAAAACTTCTATAGATGACAAATAATTCTTCTTCTTCGTCGTTGGCGTCGGGGTCGTCGTCTTGCTTTTCAGCGGTGGGGTTGCCTGGCAACCGCCTTCTTTCCGGGGAAGGGGGTGGGGGCAGCACGGCAGAGAAAGATCTCGTTTGTTTGTCTCTTTCCGTGACTCAGAAGTTACTGTTCTCTGTGAAGGTATTTACGCACATTTAAAAATAGAAGAATTCCAAAAGTCCTTGGGTTTCTTTGGATCTTGCACACGAAGATGGCCTTCAAGAATCTTGAGAGAGAGAGAGAGAGAGAGAGAGAGAGAGAGAGAGAGAGAGATCTGAAAGGATTGTGAGAGGAGATTGAATCAAATCTCTTCTTGTAGCAAGCAAGCAAGCAAGCCCATCTGTTTTTGCAAGTGGAGAAGGAAATGATGTCTAGAGGGAGGGACGAGAGCGATGGCTGATGGAAGAAGGAGGCAACGCATTATTGGGAGACATTGTGGAGAGAGTGAGGTCGTGGATCCCGCGCATCAGCAGCAGCAGCAGCAATAGCTACAGCAATAGGGAGGATGAAGGCTCTCCAAAAACAATGTCACGCGATTTCTGGATGCCGGATCGCAGCTGCCGGATGTGCTATGACTGCGATTCTCAGTTCACCATCTTCAACCGCCGTCATCACTGCCGCATGTGTGGTCGTGTCTTCTGTGGCAAGTGCACTCTCAACACCATCTCCGCTTCTCTAGATGGCCGTGGTGGTGGTGGTGGTGGTGCTCATGGTGCTCATGGTACTGCCACTACACATGAGGATGGCAACGAGAAAGTACGAGTCTGCAACTACTGCTTCAAGCGTTATTGTGAAGAAAATGGCGGGAGTGATGCCCACAACAACCTTGCTTTGCAGTCTTCCCTGGCGCCACCACCGCCGGCGTCCTCCTCACCCTTGATGCCATCTCCCTCAGGTGGCCACAGCAGCCACCGCAGTAACGGATTACAACAAGGAGGAGGAGCAGGAGCAGCATCATCTCCTGTGCGTCCTGCCCTGAACTCTCAACGGGCTTTCTCTAATGGTTCTTTGATCAGAGGTTCGTTGTTTGCTGACGATGTGCTGCCAGGAGGAGCAGCAGGGATGATGGAGGAGCAGCTCTGTACAGATGAGGTGAAGAAGAAACAAGACAGTGAAGGAGGAGGAGGAGGAGGCATCTCTTTGTTCCATGGAGAGCAGCCTCCCAGTCCTTATGAACTTTCCAGGACAACGAAGGAGGAGAGGAGCCCTTGCTTGCTGTAATATTCTCGTACCCTTCTTTTCTGCTCTGGCTGATTAGGGTTTCCAGTTTCTACTGCATCTGGGGGGGGGATGTCATCATATTCTTTTTCTTTTTCTGCAGTTTGTTTCTGCAGACTCTGTTGTGCACTTGGCCTCTTCTGATCAAGAAGTTTGGATTGCTTTCTTGTCTGGCACATTCATTAAAACTTCTCAATCTGGGAATTGTGGATCTTCGGTTCATTCACAGCAGAGGGCTATTGGCACAATTTGTTGAAGATCTTTGACATCCTTTTTTGGGTCCTGCTCCAATTCAAATGTTTTGGGTTTGAAACAACTGTCTTCAAGCTGCAAGAGGGAAAAAAACAGCCTTTTCAGTCCAGGCAGTTGTAAAAAGGAACTTTTGACATGCTTAAAAGTCTGGATCATGAAGGATTTGATGTCAAAATGAGGGGCCCCATCTACCCCCCAATGGACATTCAGGGAGAAGAGGGAGTTGCTCCATGTCAATTGTAGTCTTCTAAACAAGGGTGGTCTGTTTGTGAAATTTTTGGACGTTGCAGAAGTGATGATGAGGAAGACTATGACCAAAATGGTGAACAAAGCCATCAAGATTTAGATTACGAATATGGCAGTGGAATTGAGCTTGATCTTGGTGATTTCCGGCACCCAAAGCACAACATAAGCAATGACAGCTCTCTGAGTTTGGTTTGTCAAACTACTCAATCAGATGAGACTTTCAACAGGTATCCAGTTGGCTTCCTTTCAAAGTGACCTTTGTTGTTCCTATCTTGTCTGTGCTATGTGTGCAGTTCATGTATCTTCATCTATTTGAAGGTATTCACAGCTACTGTCACGCATATCCCAATGGTTTAAATCGATTATGAATGATACAGCAATAGCCTAATCATAATGCTTGGAGCTTCCAAGTCATTGTGGATCCAAACCCATTGATATGCTGGAAGTGCTGCAAAATTGTGTGATTGGAACTTCAATCGGAGTCACCAGGTAAAGCTGTAGTATGTAGGTTTGTATTTTGTAGATCCACTCATGCACCAGTCTAGACTGTTAGAATGTCTCAACCTCTGCAGGCATGAGGTGGCCTGAAGTGTTGCTGGTTAGTTTCTTATGTTGTTGAGTTTAACCCACTTACAACAACTGTGTTTAGTTCTGTATCTGATTGAGTTGTGAATCTTGCATTTTTGCAGAGAAGAACTGCTGAACAATAGGCTAGCAGAGTACCACAGCAGCAGGGGCATTGGATCTGAGTCGCTGTTATTACAAGAAAGTGTTACACAAATGTGTGATGACATCGAGAGCATGGATGAGGAACCACCCATGTATGAGGAAGCTCTGCCTTCCCAAGAAGCTCCTGAGCAACCAGCAGTGGACTGTGAGAACAGTGGCCTCATTTGGGTTCCACCACCTCCTGAGGATGATGAAGATGAAGTGGGAACAAGCATGGTAATTTGCTCAGTCTGCCTACCTTGATTTGAGGTGTAGCTCTAGAAGGTTTGCCCTTGATGATTGGGCTTTATGTGTTCTCTTCTTCTGTTGGGGCTTAGGCTTTATACTGGCTACAGTTCTAGCTCTAGCTGTCCCTAGAATATTTGCTGTTGATAGTTTTGCTTTGTGTGTTTAGTCTCATGTTGGGTCTAAGCTTTCAACTGCTGCAAGGTTATCCTAGCACTCAACTGTGAAAGCTCTTTACCTCAGAGCTAGATTGCTCATACATCTGCTGAGCAGGTAGATGATGATGAGGACGAGGATGGAGCAGGCTGGTTGCCTCGGTCACCTGGAAGTGTGAGCAGTAGTGAGTACCGAAGCAAGGCGGCCATGCGTGCCATTGTTGATGGCCACTTCCGAGCTCTTGTGGCTCAACTGCTCAAGGGAGAGGATGTCCAGGTTAGTATTCTGTGATTTACATGTGTCTATGCCATTTATGTTGCAAAAGCATGAGACTGGGGGTGGTATAGCATCACATGCTTGTGTAGTCCCCAGGTATTACTTTTGGTATTGTGCATCTTCCAATTGGTGGGTTTCCGAAGGCACTCCCTACTACTGCTGATTCAATCTTCCATTCCTCTGACATTAGTTCTCCTTTTGCATAGTCCCACTAACCTTATTGAGCAATCACTTATGAACTATTGCAATGCTGCATAGCCTTTTAACATTCTATGAACGTGCATGTTATCTTTTAAACTCTAGCCCAAGTTGACTCTAAGAGGTGGGATATGTGAATTTTATTGTCAGATTCATCCCTTCTTACACCTAAAATGGAGATGTTTTTGTCTATAAGCAGTGAAGAGAAAGAATGGGTAACCTTTAGATGTAGAATGGAATCTGTCAATTGGGGAGGAATCAACATTGATCATAGAGGTGGTTAAGGCCAGTTCATGATGCCAAGCAACTGTGGACATGTTATGTCCTGATTCTTTGTGCAGCTAGAGTGACAAAGAAACTGTAGGTGCAAAAGTGTTTTCTGTCTGTTCGTGGTTTTTCTGAGACTTGTGATATGCTCTTCCTACTGACTGGTCATAGCATGGGAGTTCTGTTACATGTGGTGGTGCATCTATGAGATGTTTTGGTTGGGATGATATTGAGCATTGTTGCATGGTAACTGCAACAGAACATTGGTGAAGAAGGTGATCCTGGGAGCTGGCTGGAGATTGTGAGTGCTCTTGCATTGCAAGCTGCAAACCTTGTGAAGCCAGACACGAGCAAAGATGGTGGTATGGATCCAGGGGGATATGTGAAGGTTAAGTGCGTAGCCTCTGGCAAGTGTCAAGAAAGGTTAGTTTGACATTGGGTCTGGAGTTGGATTTGGCAGAGAAAGGAGGAAAAGATACTTCTAGTTTGTAGTTTGAGGATGCATGTGTGATGGAGGTGGGCAAGGAACTTGTAAAATGAGAGACCCTGTTTTGTGATTATGGTGTTGGCAGTGTAGTGGTAAGGGGAGTTGTATGTCGCAAAAATGTGCAACATAGGCGTATGACCTCTCGATTTAAGAATCCTCGGCTTTTGCTGCTGGGTGGAGCACTGGAGTATCAGCGGGTTACAAATCAGCTGTCCTCTCTTGAGACTTTGCTACAGCAGGTTCATATCTTTTTAACTTTGTTCTGACCATTCTGCACAATTTCAATTTGAGTCGTTTTTTGAACTATTGAAAGTTCCAGTAGGGCATTATTTTTTACACTTCAGTGGCTTGGGAGCCAGGAGAAAGACCATCTCAGCATGGCTGTTGCAAGAATTGAAGCTCACCATCCTAATATACTTCTGGTGGAGAAAACTGTCTCACGATTTGCTCAAGATCGGTTGTTGGCCAGGGAGATATCTGTTGTTCTGAATGTCAAAAGGCCTCTTCTTGAGCGTATAGCTCAGTGTACTGGTGCCCAGGTTAGCAGCTATTTTCTGCAAAACTGTCCATTGAGATATTTCTGGAGACATTCTTTAACATTTGCTGAGCACTATAGATATGGACTTATTTATGTTAAGGAAATTGCCTCAGGCCGAAAAATGTTTTTTGTTTCTGAGTTTGACAATGACAATGCTTGCAGGTGGTTCCTTCTCCAGACAATCTGTCTGCACTTAAGACAGGGCAATGTGAACTTTTTCACATTGAGAAATTTGTGGAGGAGCATGATTGTGCAATTGGTCAGGGAGGCAGGCAGAGTCCATATCTCATGTTCTTTGAAGGCTGCCCCAGGCCCCTTGGATGCACGGTTTGTGAAAATCCATTTTCAGGTCCTTCATTTAAGACCTAGCTATGATGTGAGGCCAAGCTTTAGAGTTGCATGACAAAGTACTAGAGGGTTCATGATTTTTTTTGTATACAAAAATGTTGTTTAGTGGTATGTATTACACATTTGCAGGTTCTGCTACGTGGGGCAAGCACAGAGGAGTTGAAAAAGGTGAAAAAGGTTGTTCAGTTTGCAGTCTTTGCTGCCTACCATTTGGCACTAGAGACTTCTTTCTTGGCTGATGAAGGTGCGACCCTTCCAGAGCTTCCACTCGACTCACCCATCAGTGTCGTCATTCCTGCCAGGCCCCGCTTGGACAGGTCTATCTCCTCCATACCTGGATTCACAATTCCCAGTGCTTCTGGTCAATCACATGTAAGGGTGACACTTTCAGTCTTTGCTCTCTGTTGTCCCATCTCCTGTGCATACAATACTGTTTGGATCATTTTAGGGAAATTTGATGATTTTGGATGCTGGTTGCTGAGCTTTGTTGGAGTCCAAGTATTGCAATAGTGGAGTTTGAATATATCATAATAACAGAGTTGGTTGATGGAGGTAAGATAACCACTCTCAAGTACCCAATTCCACTTTTCAAGTGCTTGTTTTAGGTTTTTCTTGGTGCTCTTAATCCCTTGGCTATTACCCATGGCCAAAGCATATTCCCATATTTTGACCTAGGTTCTTTTGTGCTGGATGTTGTTTTCATCTTGCAGGGAAGCTCACAGGTGAGCGATGATTCCTTGCAGGTAGGCAGTATTTTCTTCCAAGAACTTCTCTCTTCAAGCTTTGTAGAGTTGGTATACAGGATGAGGGGTGTCAATGTCGTCAATGAAAACATTCTTAACTGTAGCATTGATCACAGCAGCTCCATATGTAGGTAACCAGTGCAGTTTTATACTGAAAGGTGCATATTCTAATCCAACGTCATTTGTTGGGAACTTTGACACTCAGATTGTGAAGCCAAGACTGTCATCTGGATTGTCACTCTCGAAGATTGATCAGGAATGTGCAGCGCTCAGGACTACTGCAATACATGGGCACGTTAAAGGTCTTGGGGAGAGGTCAAGTGAAGTAGAGCTTGGAGTTGCAGATATGGAGTCTCAGGTGCTTCATGGGAAGACTATTGAAGGCTTGGAGCCACAGCCTGAACAGAAAGATGATTTTCCACCATCACCTTCAGATCACCAGAGTATCTTGGTCTCACTGTCAAGCCAATGCTTGAGTTGTGAGCGGCCCCGTCTCAAACGCATAAAGTACTATGGCCCATCAGATAAGCCCCTTGGGAAGTTTTTGAAGGACTCTCTCTTCAATGCAGTGAGTTACTTCTCGCCTACACATCTTGTGAATCTGCTGGTTCCAAAAAGCAATGGGAACTTTTTGCCAAAGTGTGATGTTGGAACAATGTAAAATGGTTGATGTCACAAAGAGAGTCTTGTTGGCCAAAAGTTTGTAGCTCATTTAGTGTTGATAGAACAAGGAAAAAAGGAAATGACCATAATAAAAACACTTAAAGATGAATGGATGGTTGGACACTGGAGATCAAATTTGGGATATTCAGTAGAATATCTCCTGTGGTCCTGTGGACCTAGGACATATCTATGTCTGTTATAATAGTTGAACTGGATTTATGACATTAGATACCCCTGCATGTGCCCACTTGGAAACGTTGTTGCAAATGATGCATTCAAGTCCTGCTGAAGCCCACACTAGTTTATGCAGGTTTGGCTACAGGTGATTTATTAGCCTGGGGACTCGTCTGTATCAAAGACATAAAATGAAACTTAGTTAGCCAAGAACGAGAAATTCATCCAGAATCTCTCTAAAACAGCAGGTACTGAAGTAGAGTATCTGTTAGGTGCTTGTGAGGCCATTCATAGTGTTGGCAGCCATTCAACATGGATTGAGGATCATTGACTGATGTTGCAGTTAAATTGATTGTAAAAACTGCAAGATTGGTTTCGCTTTTGGTTTTATTTTCTGTTCTGGGTTTATATGCTGGTTGATTTTTTTGCTGTGTTTGGAGGATGCTTTTGTTGAACATCAAATGGCCTTTCTTTCCTTTCTTAAAACCCCATGAAGCCTAGGTTTATTAATGCAGCCAGCTCTACTTTTAGAAGTTTCTAGAAAACTTCTTCTATAAAGCTATCCTACCAGTGGTGAATGACTTGTGGGTGGTCAAGTTACGAGAAGCTGATGTCCCAGCTGAGAATAGTTTGGTTCCTAAAGATTCCTCAGGAGGAGTTGAAGTCATCAAGTAGTCTTGTTCTTGTAGTACCTGTTCTTGTAGTCTTGTTATTTTTCTACTGTTTATGCAAGGTTCAACTTATTGGATTTGGAAGCCAGAATGAAATTCTACTGAATGAAGTTTTTGATAGGGTGCATTATGTCCCATTCTTCAACCAGAATATGCAGATATTAACATGATTCATATACCACACATAGATTCCACTATTTCAGGTTCTGTGGAATTTGGAGTAGGTAATTGTGGTTCTTAAGGCTTTGTAGCTCCGAAGAGTTCTTTGTAGCTCAAATGGTGAGTTTGATTGATCTGCTGAAGATGAAGGGTTGCTCGTCAAAGTTCCTTTTAATCTTAACCAGAAGTTTGTGGTGTCTGCCTTTTAACTTTCAAAATGAAGATTTCAAAGGCTCCTTAGCGTGGAGCTTTTCTAAGCCCATTTTCCTTATGTTCTTGCTCTCAAGGTTTCCTTTCTTCTCTCTGTTTTCTTCCTCTTTTCCAATTTTTGTTTTTCCATTTCTTGCCTTTAAGGTGTGCTTAAAGGACATGTTCAGGGTGCAGGAGGCCGCAACCACTACCCTCTATATAGGCCTCTATGTCTTTTAGGCATAGATGCTTGGATATACAGGGAAATACTAAAATGAAATAAAAGCTCTTTCCTTCAGAAGCTTGTTGCAGCTTGAATGAGGATACTATTGACTTTTTTGATTAGCAATGTCTCTTGAGTGCTAGCCAACATCACGTCTGAGTCTTCCCAT
>Ga0116227_10001982_pt1 | contig 46708 bp, 36 predicted proteins | sample S1TSphgellanicum_FD_89693 | JGI IMG/M metagenome (GOLD analysis project Ga0116227, IMG submission 89693) | Host-associated microbial communities from peat moss isolated from Minnesota, USA - S1T2_Fb - Sphagnum magellanicum MG | ecosystem: Host-associated > Plants > Peat moss > Unclassified... | reverse complement strand
CTCGCCCTGGCTGACGCCCGCTTGCCCTGGGTTTCAGCGGGCTCGACCTTCCCCCGCAGCCCAACGCCCTCCACAGAGAACGGGAGCCAATGGGATTATGCCAGAGAGGTAATGAAAGCGAAATGACGTCAAAGAAAAAGAAGCTGCTTACAGAAAGAAAGAAAAATTGTGAAAAAGAAGAAGAAAGAGGGTACCAAAGAAAAAGGGGTCAGGAATCGAAAGAAGTAAGAAATAAGTAAAAGACAGACAGACACACTAAGGGACGTAGTGAATTAATATATAGGATTTGAAAAATTACTAATATGGCAGATTTCGACTGTCAGGTTTGAATTGGAGACCTTATAGTTTAAAAAGTTAAGAAGAAACACTATTACACTATTACACTACCCCATTTGTTTTGAAACACTATGTTTATTATCTTTTATAACCATCACCTATTGAACATTCCAAAATTAAAAAACCAGGTCTTGAAGGTAAGATTTAAAATTTAATTAATTATTCAGCAGTTGGTCTGTAGCCAGAAATCATTCCCAGCCTGTTCCTTGTGTGCAAGGAAGAACAATGCTGTAATTTGGTACCACTTCTTCTTAGACATTCCAAAGACCGCAACCTGATTTACACTTTACAAACGTGCGATCCCAATATTCTTTTCAGCTTCCTGTGAAAAATGTGAAAGATGCAGTGCACAAGTCATACCAGAGTCAAACAATTTTACTGAAAAGAGTAACTAAATTGTTATCCTTCAATTGAAAAGTGCATGTCCAAAGGTGCCTTCCATTTATTAAGGGCATGGGGGATAAGGTATATTATTTACTGTAACTTATTTTCTAAAAATCAATATACTCACATGTTGTGCATACTCAGGGGTATGTAGATTTGAGAAGTTAAACCACTTGATATATGCAAGACATATCCATTCCCAGGAAATGATGTCAAAAATCTGGGTAAGTAAAAACTGGAAGGAAAATAAGTCCATGAAATTTATATATATCAAAAATTGATTTTTGGGTGTTTTGAATTTTGCTAATTAGTTTGGATGTGTTGGTGTTAATTTTGCAGATTTGTTGGAATCTGGGGTCAACAAACCATTCAGCACGATGATCAATCCTCGACACATTTGAATGTTTGATAAAAAAATCTTATAAGTTTGGTTTTTTAGTTGTAAATAATTAATTTTTAATTACAAATGTCACATGCAATTGTAAATTCTTTTAGTTGCTTTTGACAAGTTGCATAAAATTTTAATCACAAATGACCATGACATGGCACCTAGTTGAAATGATAGTCGTATCAAGGTGCAACTAACATAAACTTTTTATCCAACGAACATCTAGCCAACTTGGCATGGTCATTTATGATTAAAATTTGTAATCACATATGTTTGCATGGCATGGTCATTTGTCACTAGTTTTTTTTGATAAAATGTGAGGATGCTTAATTTTTTTTATCATTTAAATGTTGACACATGGCAAGTTCCAAGTTGAACAAATGTCACCATGTGACCTATCTTATTTAGCATAGGTCACCTAAGCTAAAAACATGGACTAGGAAATCTAAGAAGGTTTAAATTAGACACCTCAACCTATAGTTGGCTTAAGCTAGATACTTTAGCCTAAAGTAGGCATTAAAACTACGTAACATGTTGCCTAGGGGTTGTTTAGGTTATTTAGGTACCATAGGGCTACCTAAGGGTTGTTAGGTACTTAGGGGCTACCAAAGGGTTGCCTAAATTACTTAAGGTACCTATGGGTATACCTAGGGGATGCCTAGACTAACTAATGTACCTAGGGGACCACTTAAAGGTTTCCTGAATTAATTAAAGTATCTATGGGCATACCAAAGGATTGCCTAGATTATTCAAGGTACTTAAGGGTGTACCTATTGGATTCCTATGCTACTTAATAGCTTACCTACAAGTTGCCTAAACTAACTAAGGTACTTAGATGCTTATTTAGAGGTTGTTTAGATTAATTAGGGTATTTATGGGCATATCTAAAGGGTTGCCTAGGCTACTTAGGTTACCTAGGGGTTTCCCAAGGGCTACCTAGATTAATTAAGGTACCTAAAAGCCTATGTAAAGGTTGAATAGGTTACCTATGGTATGTAAGGGCTACATAAGGCTTGCTTAAGTTACTTAAGGCACCTAGGGCTTTTATAGGGTGCCTAGGGCTTGCCTAGGCTACCTAAAGACCTAGGGGTTGTTAAAGCTATTGAATGGTTAATAAGGAGTGACCTAATCTAGTTAGGGTACATTTAAAGTTTATTTAGAAATTGTTTAACTATATAAGAATCACTTACCTTGGTTGTTTAAATTATTTAAAATATCCAAAAGTATATTTAAGGATTACGAAAGGTACCAAAGGGTTATTTGGGGTACATAAATGTTTATTTAAGGATTTCATAAGGGTTGTTTAAGCTACATAAGCTACCTAGACTACCCAAAATATTTAAGGGCCTATGCAAGGGTTGGTTAAGTTCCTTAAGGGCTACCTATGGGTCATTTAAACTAACTAAAGTACCTATAGGCTTACCTAAAGATTATTTATAATAATTAGGATATTTATGGGCCTATTTAAATTTCCTTTAAGGTTGCCTAAATTAATTTGGGTACTTAGGGGCCTACCTAAATGTTGCCTAAATTATTTAAAGTACCTAAAGGCCTACCTAGGGGATAATTAAATTATATAAGGTACTTAGGGATTACTTAGGCTTCTAGGTTACCTAAGGGCGCACTGAGGGGCTATTTGTATTAATTAGGGTACCTAGGGGCTTCCTAATCTTACATTGTGTAAGCTAACATGACATGTTCCGTGCACTAGCTTGCCATTAAAACATGTACATTGCAACTATGATATATAGTCATAAATCAAGTTGAACAAGATGCCGCATGTTGCCAAATCACTTGTGAATCACATTACCAATTACAAAAACAACTAAGTTTTCATTTAAATTGTTGAATGTTACCAATTGTGGATGATATGAAAGCACATTTCATTTCCATTTTTGTCAAACCCAACAATAATCACAAGTCATAATCACATCTAGAATGTTAAATCACTTTGTAATTGAATATGTGATTATAAGTTTTTTTACCACATGCCATAGAAGACAGTTAAAACAATAGTCATAAAACACGGTTTGTTGCAACCCTAACATCGAGTGTGAAATGTTAGAGCACATGAGGCCAAGAAAATATGTTCAAAAATGAAACACATTTTCACAAGTGGGGGAGAGTGTAAGAGAATGAACCTAATGACTCCAAAAATGCACTCACATTTTAGGAATTGTACTAATGTGGTAGTCCCAAATATTTAGAGCTTTAATTGAAAAGGTAAACAAACACCAATTTGGGCCCCCAAAATATCATTGGAAAGATTTTAAAATGTTGATACCTAAAGTGCCCTTGCATTGTTTGTTTAAAATTGAAATGCATGAGTTATGATCAAAAGAAAGGTTGGGAGTTAAATTGGAAATTAGATTCTTAACCGCAAATCCTTTTAGAACAGGGGTTAAATGAGTTCTTATTGGGGTGTTCGATACACCATTGAAAAGATCTGTTTGAAGGTTATAAGATATTGCATTTGCATGTCCCAAATAAGATTGATTGAAGAAGATTTAAACAGTCAAATTTTTGAGACAATACAAGTTTTAGTTTTGGGACTCCCACTTAGAAGTCGTAGGAAAAAGTGCCATTTAGATGTAGCCCCCACAAAAAGTCACAAAATATAATATAGGGAAGGGAGTGGTGCCTTTTCTCAAAGGTTGCAAGGTGTGTAGAATTTGAATTTGAAGTTGTCCTTATTAAGTCCATCACACCATTTACATCCAACTTGCACTAATTGCCCTTTTTATTTAATTATGTACATTAATTTCATATTGAACTTTTGCTTGTGAGTTCGTTTTAGTCTCATTTCAAAACTCCATTGCACCCTCCTACCCTATAAATGTTGTGAGCTAAGGAACATGCCCTAACTTTTTACTTTTTTTTATTTCACTTTGGAACCCACTTTTGGGTCTTTCAATGACTTTGGAAGTGTGTCATGGTTGATTTGAACATAAATTATAAACACATGGGTTTGTATGGGCAAGATTTTTTGGTGATTTTTCAAAAATACATGGTATAATTTTTAAACATTATTTACAACTCTTTTTATCGTACATATTATTGTGATGACACCCACCACCATAATTTATCCCATATTGTTTGTGCAATGTTAAAATGTCACAATTTTGAAGGTAAAACTATTTTTATTACACCTTTAAAACATCTTGTATTTATGTCGGTGAAAAACTTGAACTTATTTTTAAGGGTACATCCTAATCCAAGTTTCAATTTTAGCAAAAGTTGGTTTCATGGTCTAAATCCAAATTTGGTGTCAAAAAAAAATTGAACCTTTAATCTAAATACCTCGAAACCTAACCTAGATATGAGTATTTGCTTAATACCTGAACCTTACAAAGATGGTACGAATCAATGTTTTACATGCGAACGTGAATATTTGTTTTATATATCATGTAAAATTGTGTAGGTGTAAACAATTTACATTTACATTTTGTGTTAATGCATATATTTTTATTTACACTTACATTTGCATGACATATGTGTAAATATTTTGGAAGTACATTTACAAAACACCATGTAATTTTTTTTGTATTTAAGTGTAAATCAAGTTGAATTCATGATTGAATGGTTCACTTTTGATGTTATAATGATCATTTTTGCAAGGTGCATTGTGTTTAAATGCTTGTGATGAATAATCTAAATTTGAATTTGTCAATTAAAAATTGATAATACATTAACATGATGATTATGAACATATTTTGTAACTTTCTTGAAAATAATGCAATAATTATCAATAGTGAACTTTTAAAGTTTAAAAATATGGATTGGTCAACTCTTTGAATTGTTAACAATTGCAAAAATCATATTAAATTCCACTCCAAATTGTTTATAATGATTAAATACGTCGTGAAAAATGAAATGAAAAATGAAATCTTCTTTCTAAGACCCATATTTCAATTTACCCTACATTTATCCACTTACATTCAATAGGTGAAAATAAGATAAATGATCAAGTACTTACTCAAACATTTCCATTATGAACAAAGTACATGTTGTTCATTTACGTTATTCCTTACCCAGATTCACAATTTTGCAAAGCTTATGTGCCTTTATCCATCTTATATTGTTGTGAAAATTTACCCTTCAACAACAGATACATTAAAATAGATAAAGCCCTGCTTAGACACTGGATTTGCACTGCTAGAAAACCTGTAATATCTATAAAAATGAGTGCAACATTGGTGAAATTGGTGCTATTAAGGCTATTATGGACATCTTAAGATCTTGGTAACCATTTGGATGCTATGAATTCTTCACCTTTGAACATGAGCTGGTGAACCCAAGTTCAGGATGTTTCTAGATGTTCAACTAAATTAAGCAATTTGTCTTTTATGTTCTGTTCAACCCAATTTGAATACTCTTATACCATATGGATGGATACCAAAAATTATTATGATTCCCAGTACCACCCACCATGCCTTGTGTTGTCTTTTGCACATTGAGTTCCCACAACGGGTCAAATTGTGTAACATAAAATAAAATAAAATATTATTTTATTGTGTGCAATAAAATCCACAAAAGACACATGTGTGTGCTCCAAACTATCCTTTGTCCATCATCCCATCTAGCATTTATATAATAACAAATTTGTCAAATAACGTGAGTAAATAAACATCCAAGTGTGACCTCAGAGACCAAGCCTTCCATTCTTACCGGGCTGGAAATTCAAATGCCTTCGAAGTTGGTGTATGTCCTCTCACAAGAAGCATATGTCTTCTCAGAAAGTTGGAAAAAGCTGAAGATGTGTCAATACAACATTTGTTTTGATCTATTTGGGAAACTTTTAAGCAAATGGCTCACTTTGCAGATTCAAAATTGTGCCTATATTTGCAAGTTGGTTCTTATTAGTGGAGGTAGGCCTGAGGCCTCAAAATGCAATCTAAATTTTCAGAGCGCCGCGCGGCCTCAAGCACCCACTTTGCATTGTTTATTATATTTATTGAACATCAATTTAAAAGGGTTTTGAAACAAAAAAAAAATTGTTCCTTCTTGACTATGACCATGCATTGCACATCCAATTTACTTGGTAAAAAAAAAAAAAAAATGACCCAACAATTGAAAGGGGAAAAATATGAATACCCTTCATAAAATTGGGCGTTAGGCGTACCTCCACTCCAGGTCCCAGAAGGGGCCAACTAGTTCAAAGTCATAGTCTTGTGAACCATAATGGAGCTCATCAAGGAATTGAATCATCTCCTTAGTTTTCACTACTTCACTCATGATTAGATTACTTAGGCTTGACTTTGTACTCCAAAATCCCAATTATATCTATCTTCTTTTTATGGCCTTTGTAACCTTTCATGTAAAAGAATATGCACAAGCAGCGCGAGGCTTGATTCCTAACCTACTTCTCACAAAGAGTTTAAATGATGGACCAAGCTTGGTGCACAGTATAGCAATTGGGTGACTTTTTCCCCAACCTAGCAACCTTTTCTTGCGATATTGGCAGCCAAGCGTGTGCCCACCATCCATGAATTATAGGTTTTCATCCTCTAACCACACAATTAGTGTTTGCTTTAAGGGTGTAAAATACACTTTCATCCTAAACCAACTTGACAGAGGATCCCACTAAAGGTTGACACAAAGAAAAAGCACTAATTGCGTTAATTCGCTTCACAAAGTCCCCAACCCATAGGCTTTGCCAAAGCTCCTCATGTTATTTTCAAAATTGTAAAGACTTGGGCAGATTTTCTTAGTATAATTGGAGGCCAGGTTGCAGCCCCTAATCTTTCCTCCATGGAGAGTGGGTGGCTTTGAAAAATGAACTGCTTGCATGAAAAGCACATGTGAGCATTTATGTTTTTCAAAATGCCCACCCGACCTTTTAATATTTTTTCCCATGATACCCGGCAGGTATCTGGCTTCCTTTTTTATTTGACACCCAATGGGTATCTACTGGGTATCACATGAAAAAAAAAGAGCCGATCCAGAACTTAAAGCTCAGAACTTGGCCCATTTTCAACTCTGCCTCAAAGGGGCCCTTATTCAAGTAAAGCTGACGGCATTGAGCTTTATCTTACATATAAGTTCTGGTGTGTAGGCATAGGCTAGTATTAGCTAACAAATAGGACTATTTATGTAATAGATTGGCCCAATGACTGTTTCAACATTGCATGGATAAAGGGCACATAAATGGAGCGTGTGTACCTATGAACATATTTTGCTTCCATATACTACAAGCCTACAACACGGATGAGTAACAAGCAATAATTTAACAATGAGTAACACGTCCAAAAGGTGACTAGGATTGCTGATATCCACACAACGTGCTTTCTTATAGAAAGAATAGATGGTGTTGTAGGATTTGGCCTTTTATGCCGACTAGCACACCCTACAAGCCTACAAGGATGAGTAGCAAGCAACAATTTATGCTCATGCGTCCAAAGGTCACTAGTATTGATGATATCAACACAATGTGCTTTCTTATAAAAAGAATAGATGGTGTTCTAGAACTTGGCCTTTTATGTGGACTAGCACTCATGCCCGTGGACACCTTGCTGATGGATCTTTCAGGAGGTGGTTCCAATGGATGGTGGACCAGAGATACGGGTCTTGGACGGCATTGAATAATCAAGGGTAGAAAAGATCCTTCATGAAATATTAAACAATTAATACCTCTCTGTACCAATGACTTTTAACTTGGTCTAAATGGTGCCTTACAATGATCTGGAGCACATCCAGGATGGCTTCAAGATGCCAACATATTGAGGTTATATGTGTGTTTGTGTGTGTTATTTCAAAGAAAAGAATTGTAAAAAGAAGAAGAAGATTGGATTTATTATTGATGAACAATAGGTAAGGTGTTCTTTGCAAGGGGTATCAGCCCAGGCCAAAAATGGTGACAAACTCTTTTGGGAATAGAAATTTCATGCAGCCAATGGCTTCCCCAAGAATGTACTCAAGGTTCCTTGCTTTTTTCCCTTTTAAGTTTGGGGGGGGCCTGGGGGGGATTTTTTTTCATTTTTCTGCGGTTCCCAATGTGTTCCCACTATGTTCCCTTTAAGTTCCCAATGGGTTCCTATCAGGTTCCTCAAGTTCCCATTGTGTTGCCCAACATGTTCTCCATAGCACCTCACTTTTATCCCATATGTGATCATCCACAAGAGGAATGAGCCAAATTTGGCTAGGGTTCAGCCAGCAAAGTAGAAATGTTTTTGGGATCCTGCTTTGTTCTCCCGACCTCCAGGAACTCATTGTCTAAATATGGCAACTTTTGCACTTTTTTCCCTCAAAAAGTTACTTTGTACACTTCGCATTGGATTTCCTTTTGTTGCCATGGAGATAAAATTTTCCAAAAACTAAAACATTGATACTTACCCTGTTGATATCATATATATAATAATAACAACAACAACAATAATAATATCAATGGAGTTTAAAGAAAATAATGTTTGTTCCATTTCCTTAGAACCTTATTTCTCCAATGCATGGGTTGCTCTTCATGAAGAAATGCATCACAAGAAGTTATAATTAAGACCTTAGGCTCATGGCATATTAGGATGGTTGACTAACCACATAGCTTTGTGTTGTAATACAATCCCCTTGTCTTCAAGAGGGGTTGAGTACCTTGTGCTAGAGCGAGCGCCTCTTAGTCCTCTCAGCCAACTTCAGTTGATGTTAATTCTTACAATGTCATGCGTAGTGTAAGGCCCAAGGGCCAGAGCATTATAGAAATAAGGGTGTGAAAGGTGAGAGCTGAGCACAAGCCTGATTTCCATAAAGCTTTTTGCCTATTGGCTATATGTGGTATAAAATTTGATGCACCCTTAGAGAGTAGGGCTTTCCATTTTATTTTTTTCATAAATCTTACTTTGAAAACAGAATGCCTGCCATGAAAATAGAAAGCTCACTCAAGTGGAATGGATGAATAATTGTGCACTATAGTGTGCCCTCTAGTTATACTACCAAGATTCTAAGAGGTTTTTATGTTTGTTTTTAGGTTCTCCTCCATCTCCTTGCAACCAATGTTGTCTTTGTCTATCTATGAAAATTCTCATAATCAAAGAACCTTTGGTTTTGGGTATTTCAAAATGCCTGAGAGAATTGATGGTTTTCACATCATAACCAGCAAAGAACTGGCAGTTCTAACAGAAGTTTATGTGACTGGTTCTTCAGATTTTTGAGGACTGTGGATATGCATCAGAATTGGCTCTCAGAGTTGCGAACCACACCATGGTTTTATATGGGAACTGCTTATTTGAGTTTTTTGAGGTTCAAGGTTATATATATTGGAGAATTGCCCTGAGAACCTCCAGTTATCAGTTTCCATTTCTGATGACAGCCCAGAACAGACTTGGACCAGTGTTGGGCGGCGATCTACTTCTGAACATACCAGTCGGTTCTTGCCTTAGGTCTTATATTTACATGAAAACACATAAGATTTCCCACTACAAGGCGGATTGGTTCTTTGATACCAGGACCAGTGCCAGTCTATATCGGTACACAGGGTGCCATGAAGCTGAAGAGATCAGATTGAATCTTTGTTGGCAATGTCATGGACCTTTTGACATAACGTCAAAGGATGCTCATGTGACTAAGCTGCTGCTTCAGTACAGGTGATGCTTCTTTGAATCTGGCCCCTGGATATCATGTTGCCTTTGTCATCATTAACTGTCCGTCAATAATGTTGTAAACAGCTCCAGTTCCAAACATAGAACAATGCAGCTTGGCAACCATTCCCTCTGTGATACATTGTATTCTTAGACCTAAACCCTTTAAACCCTAAACTGTGTATGTAACGGGGTGCCTATGACATCTTTATAGAAGAATCTGGATACAATATTGTTCTCATGCATATTTTCTCAGTTGATATTTACATGTTTGATTCTGTTTACTATGCATCTGATTCACCTGTCATGAAAGCAGTTCTACTTGAGCTTTGCTGTCTGTATTGGTAGGTGAGAGGACTGGATGCTGAGATGTGCGAGATGCTGCTGCCCCTGATAACTCCAATCTGCCAGATATACACCTTTTTTTTAGGGCTATAGCAAAATTGATTGCCTTCCAGGTAATGCCTTTTAAGCTGGTTTTGCAAGCAGGGCTCAAAATCCAGTCAGGCTTCTCTTGTAAATAAGTTTGTGTTCGGGTTGAAAATAGTTTGTGCTTTCAAGAAGTTTATGGACAATTCTCTTATTTGCCAGACATCAGTGATTGACCCTATTGACACTCTTCAGCATGCCCTAGAAACAAACAATGTTAGCTGTAAACTTCTTTCCTTTTGCTCTGTTGTAGAGACTAAGGTTGAGGGGGTACTTGCTATCCCTCCAAATTTTGTGTCACTGTAAAATTCTGTTGCATCTTTGGAACATATTGTGGATTCTGGAGTTGAAAGGTGCTTTCATGTCCTGATTCTTGGTGTCTTTTTTTAGCATTTATCTTTATCAGCCAACCCCTTTTCCCAGTGCACATGAATCTACCCTTTATTTCTGATCCAGCTATGATTCTTCTCTGAGTCACTTCCAATCCCTACTTACAGTGTATTGATGTTGAATTGGTTTCGAAGCTCTGCCATACCCATGGAGTGCTGGCTTGCATAGATGAGACATTTGCAACCCCTGTAAACCAGCTGGCATTGACCTTGGATGCTGATCTTGTACTCAGCTCTGCAACCAAAATACCTTGTGGGTCACAATGATGTTAGTGAAGAGTCCTTGCAGTGCATGCTCATGTCTGTGGACCATATATAATTCTCATGATTTTTGATTCTTCTCTGAAAATTGAAAAGCTCAGGGAAGAGCCTATGGTGCTGTTAGATATAGGTTTAAGGCTGAGGGATAATATTCTGAGTCAGATATAGCTTGATAATGGGCTTTGAGCATAATGCAGCATACCATACCCTGTGAGGATTGAAGGCTCTCCTTGGCAGGGGCAGAACTCAACTGTTCTCACACTTGAATGGACATTGGAGGCCCACCCAAAGGTTGACTTTGCATTCAGACATGTGAAGCATGAACATAGATGTGTCTTGCTTTTGTATCTCCTATGTGGTGTATTCTAGATAGAATAATGCTTAGATTTCATATCTCGACCTCAAATCAGCACAATTGCTGCTGTATTTGCAAGGTTCTATCATTCATCTGATAGGTCATTGTGGAAGTTCAGCATGCATACATGATCCAGGCCTGGAGAGTCATTCAGAGCAACAAATTGAGTGGCCCATCAAATCTGGACTCACTATTGTCTGGGGTTCTAGGCATTCTGAAGATGGTATATTGCAGTCTGCTGCAGGTGTTTCATCTTGGTCACTGGTCTAATGATTCTCCTAACATTGCGTTAGCATTGAATATGTGAGACAAGCTGGTCCTATTCAACAAGAACAGATGGCAATAACCCATATGGACTTGGTATTAGTCTTTCCCTGAATACTATGTTACAGATAGCTGGAGGCCTGGAAACAACTTCAAGGTTTATTGGTGCTCTTAGATCCTTACTTTGCACTGGTCATTTCTTGGTATCTCTGAAAGCCTTGTGGATCAACCCACAATTATCTCTTACTGGTGATTTTTTTCTCTTCTGTTGGGTTCTTCCATACATTAGGCCCAATGTGATTTCAGGCTTTGACTTAGTTTTGAGGTACCAATTTAGAGTAGACATTGGCCATGAGACTATAGGTTTGTGCATGCTTTCCTGTAATATGGATCAAACACCTGCAGAGAGAGCACAGCTGGGTATTATTAAGGACAATCTTGTCCAGTTCAGTTGTGGGGATTGAAGATTCTGAAGACATATTTTTATGACATCATGCAGTCCTTGGATTTCTCGTAGTGTTCCCTGGCTTTGCATTATTTCTAGGGTTCTGGTCTGATTTAGGAGAACTGGAGTGACACAGTGCAAAGGTTGGAAGGTGGTTGGAGAAGGAGGGATGCAAACAGTTGCTCTACTGAAGACAAGTGGTCTTCAGTAGGAAAAAAAAGAACAGTTGTCAAGCTCAATGGGAAAATCTGTCTTCACCTGGTGCCTGAAGCTCCGTTTATAGTAGGTGAGTGAGACCAATTCTCTTTAATGGGTCACTTGTAATTAGAGCAACTATTCAAGCTTCTAGTGCCAGAAGCAATGTTGCCAGTGTTCACAAAACTGGAGCTTCCATTTTTTCTGCTTTGCAGCAGGTGACAAACTATAACAATGGAGGAATCACTTGGAAAATGTGATGTAGAATAAAACTCTTCTTCCTTATGCATTGCAACATTTTGGGGATAACAACACTATTTCACACCATATAAGGCTTATACTTTTTCACCTCACACATGCCTTGGCAATGCTCTTGAAACCTAGATAATCCACATGAGAAGATAGTGTAGGTTTAGGTTCTCATGAATCTTGAATGTTGCACCATGAATGCCATGTAGGGATTCATGGTAAGAGAGCAGGGATCCTTTGTTGGACCATCTGAAATTCCAGAAGAGGTCAGTGCATAATGATACTACATGGTTGTTCTAGTATCGGAAATATGTTCTGCAAGTATAAAGATGTACTAGCAAGTGCTTTCATGTCCTCTTTGGGTATATGTGACCCAGCACCCACCAATACAACATCCATTGCAAACTTGTTATGACTCAGTTGTCAATGAACCACAACTAACTTACCAAGGTTTTCATGTCCTACTTGGTAACCTAATCTTGTAAATCCTCTTACTTCCCCCTCACTCTACCTACCGAACTACCAATGTAAGTGAGTAAATGTGTTATAGGCAAGTAGGTATGTAGGGAATGTAAGTGTTTGCTACTTGGGTTGGTAATTAGGTGAGGCAGTTGATGGCTGCTAGGTAGGTCTATGCATGTGGATGGTTAGGAAGAACCAAGCTTGGGGAGGTTACTTACATTTTATTCCAAATAATGTGCAAAAAAAAAAAAGGTGCAACTTCTTGAAATATTATATATATAATATTTTTCAATGTAAATAGGGTGTCAATAATTCATTATGAGAATGTTCTTAGAATGCATTTAGAATATTTTAAATATACTTAAAATATATTTCAATATGTTATTATTTCATAACATTGAATTAAAAAATATTTTTAAATTTCAAGAGCTTCCTAAAATATACAAAGACTGGTTTTCCTAATGAATCAAACAACCATGAACTTGATTGTGTCTCAAAGGTAATGAAATAACATGCTAGATCAACAAGTAGCAAACAAGGAAAATGTGCTGATTGTTATTGAATCAAAGACTAGAAAATTAACATCATAGTTGAATAAAATCCCTATAGTAAGCATGACAAACATGTGGACAGATGAAGCATTATAAATATAAATGGATGTTGAAAAAAGACATATCTTTTAAAGAAGGTTAATGGGTCATGGAACATTTTCTTAAGCTCTCTTTCAAATCACTTAAATGACAAAACAAGATCTAGGAATATCGGGCCAAAAGGTATGCTTATAGAAAAAAAAAACGTTGTAATGATTATGTGAACCTTAGTTATGCAAAAATGCAAATCTTCATAAGCCTCTATAACAATTAAAGATGAAATTTACAAAGCTCACACAAACAAGGGTTACACCATTCAAACCTGGGATACCAAGTAAGAGTTGGTGGTATTGGTTCAAACATAGACATTTGGAAATGAACATTCGATAAACAAATGGATTAGAAGTTTGTAAAGCATAGGGATTGACACCCAATTCTTGCAATCATTATACATTTAACACAATTATGTTATTATCATGTAAGGAATTCAGATGAAATTGGCATTCAAGCAAGGATAAGGGTTTTGGCTAGGAGAAGATCAAATGTAGTTTATAGCACCATCCCCAAGTTTTGGGAACGGTTAATTATAAACTATGAAATAAATGTTGTAGAAGGTATTCCATTAGGGTTTTACATTTTCAAAAGAAAGAGACTTTTCAATTATTACATCACATTCTACAAACTAAGGTTTTGCATGGCAATGCAAAAAAAAATTCATTGACCTTTTTATTGTTAAAAGAATTTTTTTTTTTTTCAAGAAATATGTTATAGATGAAATGTCGCTCACTAATAAACATTTGTTAGTTTCGGTGGGCATGGTATTCATGTTACCCTAGAAACAATAGACATCATGAGAAATTGTGTCTACCAAAATCACATTGCTTTGCACGTAGAGTACAAAAAACTTGTGTACAACTATTGTGTAACTATTCTTTGGGTATTATAACTACTATGCAATTATCCCCCTATTAATATGGGGAATTAATAAATAAATTACCACTTCAAAAAATTATAATTGTATCATAATTGCAAGTGAATTGAAAATGGGTCTTCTATATGATAATTTGTACACACAGTACATACATTAGTAATCAACCATGTTTGAATTTTTAAATAATTGCATTGCAATTGCATTTGACAATTATTTTAGAATTATTGTATGTGCCATTGATGCAACAACTATGTTACAACTAATGTATGATGTACATACATGACATCATGCCACATGTCCACATATTCATTGCCCATTATAGAATACATTTACAACTAGTTTTTTACTATGATTCACATTTATATAATTAGCAGGGCCATTAATGCACCACTATTGAACTATTCATGTTCAATTATGTTGTGACTATTGCGCAACAACTTATAATTTAATAATGACACAAATTCATATGTAATATTTTATAAAGAATTATTGTTTCAATAATTTAATGAATAAATATTAATTCCGCTTAATAAATTTAATTATTATAAACTTATTAATTATATGAAATAATTGATTATTAATCTAAATGAAGAAGCGTAATTCATATAATTAGTTTTAAATTAACTAACTACCCAATTATGCTAGTTAGACTAAATAATATGGATGTATAAGAACAATTAGTACTTATCAAATAGTAAACAAATAAACATTTATTTAATTTGGGGATACTTAATAATGAATTAAACCGATTAATTAAGATATTTTTATTTTGTCAAAAATTACCAAATCATTGATTATCTAAATTCACTAACAAAATAATTATCTAAATACATATATTCAATTTAAATGTGAAACTAAAAGCAATGTGTCAAAAGTAATGAATTATTTTTCAATAATTTATTTAATATTTAATACTAAATAACATGTAATCTACTAAATTATGAAGAAATAATTATTTAAAATGAATAATTAACTATTAATATTGAATTATAAATTATTTTGATTCAAATAATTAGTTTGCTAGTTAATTCAAATAAAAATAAAAATGTTTAGAATTTCAGATAATAAATGACTAATATGAATTTTACATAATTAATCAATTGATAATAAATTATCTGAAATAAAATAATAAATTGTGTCATACTAATTATCTAAATTGATTAACTAACTAGTTATTTGAATTAGACTAATTAATTTATATAAGTAATTCACTAGTTAATTAATTCAAATAATCCATCCAAATAATTAATTCATATATATAACTATCAGATAATTACTAATTTAATTATATGAGTAACATAATGAAAAAAAAACACAAAACATGTTGGAATTTTTTTTTGTAGTTACAATTCAATTCGCAACCAAAAATAAAATAAAATATAATCCATATGCTTTGTTTTTGAATCTCATGTCACAAATTATATAAAAAAGGTGTCTTCTTTTATGTTCTCACATTAAAATACATGTGCCATTTTTGGATGAACTCAAAGGAGCTTAACCTTAAAAACAAAACATAAAATATAATAAAAATATTTAAATGAGTATTCTTTAATTCATCTACTCTTGTATTTTCCTACCTACTTTCTTACCTACATAAATAGATAGGTCCTAGGACCTACTAACCTACCTACCTATGGTTATGTACCAACTTACCTAGTTATTAAAATAAATAAATAAATAAATAAATAAAACTTATATATATATATTTCAAAATTCAATTAATATGCCATGTGACAATTTTTAATTTTGCCACATGTCATAATTTAGAACATCATTAACAATCATAATAGACAATGGAAATTAGTATTGGAAAAGAATAATAATTTAAAGCCAAAAATCCTCATAGTGCCAAGTGTCAAATTTTAATGAGTGGATGAAAATTAGTAACATTAACATGATGTTATGGTTGTAATTGTAGTGGAATTGCATAATAGTTGAAAATGAGTTGACAAAGTTGCAATTGAATTGTAATAAGTTGCATTGTATATGTGGTGAGTTGCAAATGGTCATTGCAATTCAAAAATTAAGTTCAAGGCTAGTTACAAAACACCCCTTATTCTCATAATGAAAATATGCGCAAGAATTTGGGTTAAATTTGATCACCATATCATCCCACACATCACATGTTTTACAACCATTAAATGTATCTTGTTTTAATTCATTTAAAATAACATTTAGAAATGTTGAAGATATAATTATGTCTAAAAACAATCTCATGGAACTAAATAAGAAAAACTTGGTTGAATGGGTAGATCAAGCTTTAGAACAATTTACATTAGTAGAAAATGGCCATTTTGCAATTGGTCCCTGCGACTCAATTTTAGTTGCAAATGACATTTGCACTTAAAATCTTAATAATCACATTGGACAAATCGCATTGAGACTAATTGCAAATGACAACAAATTTTGAATGAAAGAAAAAGTCAATGAAATACGTCTTCAACTTTTGACTTGTCATATATGTATTATTGGTTGTAACTAGGATGTGACCTTTTTGGTGAACAATGGGAACAAATTATGTGTTGCCACGTGTCCCAATTCTGATTATATAAATACATATTTTTATTTTTTTTGAAATAATCTAAGACGTTTAATTTTTATGATTGGATGGTTTAGATTGTGACACATGGTGCAATAGAAATTTTCCATGTGGCATATTAATTGAATTTGTCCAAATTCAATTTAAGTCAATATTTAAATATGTAGGTTGAACTAAGTACCTACCTACCTATATACCTACCTACCCATCTAGGTTAAACACCTATCTAGATAGGACCTATTCACCTACCTAAGCCAAATACCTACTTAAGTAGGTAGGTAGGTAGAAAAGTAGTTAGGTAAGTTAAGGAAATAGGTACTTAGGTGTAAGTATATGAATATTTATATTTTATTTTGGGGTAAATCATTTTTATTGACTCATCCCATATGTCCATGTTTTTAAATATGAAAATGTGAAGACAAAACATCTTGTTTATACACTTTCAAGATGAGAATGAAAGCCAAAACATATGGGATAAACTTGTTAGTTGCAAATCAATTGCGACTAAACATGAGCCACACTTGGAACTAAGAAAATTATCCCATATGTTTTGACTTTCATTCTCATCTTGAAAAATGTATAAACAAGTAGGTAAATGACAACTAATTAGTTAACTAATTAACTAACTAATTAACCAATAAAGTTACTAATTATTTAATGATTAAATTATAAACCAATAAATTAATAAGCTTGTTAATTAATTAATTAACATCTAAACTTAAAACTAACTAATTCACTTTATAAACTATGTAACTAACTATTTATTTATAGTAATAATTGTCAATATATTATGATTACTAAATTAAGTATTATTATTACTTATTATTGAATATTACTTAATTTAATGATCTATCAACCAATTTCATTAACTAATAATTGGATAATATTGAAATAATTACCTAATTATTAATAAATAATTAATTATTCAGTCTTAACCAAATAAGTAAATATAAAAACTGAGATATTCAGTAATTAAAAATTAACAATTATAAAAATGGAATATTAAAATTTTAATCCTAATGATATAATTAAAACCTAGCCTATGACTAACTATTTTATTATAATTAATCCCATTATTCTTTTCATTTTTATAGTTCATAATAAATATAAATATAATTATTTAATAGTAAAAATAACATTAATTCAATTATTATTGTAGCTTGTTGGTAGCCAAGGTTAACTATTTTATTTTTATTATTCATATTATTACTTCACTCATTATAATTATTTATGAACTATTACCATACATATTATATATTTTTAATAAGTATATTTTTCGTTTGAAAAGAATTTCTGCATTTGTATATTAATTTATTAAATTTCCATTCTAACTACTACAATAATTATTATAGAATAATAAAATAATAAACTGAAAATAAATATATATATATATATCAGTAATTGATTATAATCATTGAAAAATTATTAATTAAATAATATTAATTATAAATTTGAAATATAGACACTTAAAACTATATATTAATATTTCTTATTAATTATTATACTATAGTAATATTTCATAATTGATTATTTATAATAATAATAATAATTGATAATAATAATAATAATGTAATTTGTAGCTAGCCTAGGTTAGCTATTTTTTATTATATATTATTATATATTATTATGTTATTTGTTAGATGATTTATGATTTATTATAGTTAATTTTTAGTTTCTAATAAATAAAAAATAAAATTTTAATAAGTACATTAATCATTTGAAAAATAATAATAATAATTTATTATATTTTTAGTAATTATTTTAGTAATTATATAATTATTTCTCCTATCATTTTAATACCATCATCATCATCATCATCTTCATTATGTAATAAAATATTACTATTGAAATCTAGTTTTTTATTACATGTAGATAATATAAATATAAATAATAATAAATGTCATTTGTAATATTTTAATAAGTATAATAAGATGGCTTGGATAAATTTGTAATATGGGCACAATATATTTAATAAATATTTTACATAAAATTTTAATATACTCAAAATGTACATTTATAAATTTTAATACACCCAATTATATTCTTTTGAATTTACAAAATACACTTTTGTATGTTTATATGGTTGCAATTAAATTGGTCACATTTGGAACTAATGGGATATAATTTTTTTTTTCTTGGATAAAAACCAAACTAAATGTTGTTCACATGGATGGATGAAACCAAAATAATTGCAATTAGTTGCAATGTAGTCGCAAACATGACCAACACAAGAAATAGTTGTAAAAATGTTCAAATGTAGTTGCAAATAACTAATAGTCGCATGTAGTCGCAAATAAAGTGGTTACATTTTGGTCAATTTATATTAGTGCTATCATGTGTTACAAGATTGTCCCGCACCATTATTGAAACATACACATGAACATGTGCACAAATTCAAAAAAGTTCATTTGTAAATTGTAAGAATCCAAAGTCAAAAACACACAAAACACAAGCTTATTTCTCTTGTGTCCTTTGGAATTTTAAAATATGAAAAATGAAACCTTGGAACCACAAGATGGGAATAAGCCCCTTCAAACACAAAAAAACCAAAACCCCATTTACATTGAATTAGGTTTCAATCACAAATTGCAAACTACAAGGAACTAATGTCCTTCAAAAAAACACCTAACAAATCATTCACAAAGAAAAAAAAGTTTGGATTCAAGGCTACAATTATATTATGGGCTTTCAACCCTAAGGCAATGGACAATAAGACTTGACCTTCATAAATATACACTACAACAAACATAAACAACCAAAGAAATGAAAATGATTACACAACAAATGAGGAAGCTTATCACAATCAATATTGGGGGAAAAAATATACTATTTTAAAACTTTTGCATATAGCTAGAACAATTGAAGATTTGCCTACCAACATGTCATAAAATGACCATTGTTATTAAGTAGATTTGTTTGAAAGCCCTACAATGATTGAAGTGCAACCATAAAAGGTCGATGTTGTAAACCTAGATGAACAAAATTTATATGTGCTAAATATAGATATCCTAAGGAAAAAAACCATGGAAAAGAATTTTTTTTAAAAAAAAAACAAAAAAAGATGAAAAGAAAGAGAGGACAAATGATTGAAAATAACAACAAATCAATTAACTCAAAGAGTTGTTGAAAATTGTGTTAGAGCACAATTTGTTGTAGCATGGATTCTAGCACCTATAAAAGAGGTGGGTGATAGATTTCACTAGATTTTTCAAGTAGGCTTGCAAACAAATCCATGTAAGTGCAAAGGTGTGAATCTTGGATGCATAACATGGTTTTAGTGACAAGCTTGATAACAAGCATGGGCTGACATGATGATTTCACACTTATTATTATTGATTTTCAAGCCCTTTAAAATTAGAGTAGATCTTAGCCATATATTTAAAAGTGAACATTTAGTTTGGGAACATTTGTCATTATTTTCTTCATTCATCTTGGTAATGAGGGGAACTAAACCCTAAACCTGAAGTTGCAGGAAGGATGATCAGCTAAGAATTTGTGCTCACAAATAGAAGGATTTTTTACAAGGTAAAAAAAGTTGTGCTTGCAAACTGAAAGATTTTTTACCAATTGAAAGAAATGTAGGATAACACCCCCTTCGAAGGGCTATTCACAAAGCTTGACTATCAGATTGAGGTTTACAAATGTGGTTAAGATGTGCTAAACTCTTCTACTCATATCAAGGACATTAAAAATCATAATGTTCTCCAGAGGAGTGGAAGAGCCCACAACATAGAAATGTCCTCTGTACAAAGTGGAAGAGCCCAGCGAACACATGCATTCTTGGGTGTGATCATAAGACCCCTTCCAATACACTGACAAATTCCTGGTAGGGTTTTACAGCTTCTGAATTGATTTCAATTGATGGGAGTACTGGATCCCGTATTCTGGCCCACCACTAAAGTTCTGTTGTGAACTTTTTACTTATCCAAATCATGTTGCACAACACTGTTCAGACAACACACCACCTTAAACTGTTACTTTTTGGATTTCATAGCTGCAAAGACTTTAGAGGATGCCAAGTTTTGAAGTTCCAAGGTTTGATAGATCATTGCTCTTGGAAACCCTTGTTTGATCTCAACTCCTCCCAAAGTTTTTTGTGTGCAATCCCAATTCCCCACTTTCCGCATCTTTGGAAAGACAATAGAGAAAAGACAGTACCTTTGTGTCGGTGTTTATGCAGAGCCGCTCTTTGTGATGTGAGTTGGCCTCGGGTTTATCCACAAGTAGGTAGGAACCCAGGGTTGGTACAATTGAAGAGAATCCCAATCACTGGAGCTAACTACACAGGGTAGATGACAAAGCTCCCCTGGCACACACAAATATTCCAACCTAATGAAGTCGAAGGCAAGGACAACCAAACAATTAGGTTCAGATCTCTAAAACTTGAAGCTTTTCTGGTTATAATTCTTTGTTTTAGAACAAACTTCAGTTGTGCCCATGATGGTTTTGGCCTCAAATGTGTGGGATTATTGTTCTCTCCTCTTAGATTGCAAGTGGACCTTTCCATTTGTGAATTGGTGAAAGTACCCGTAGGCTATAGGTTCAGAAGTCAAGGTCTTGGAGAACAACAAGTAAACCATGAGAACAATTATGGCTGCACATAAAACCACAAGCTAAACAAGAGTTGTAGGTTGTGGTTGCACACTTTCCTTTTGAAATTGGAATATTGGGATGATAAGACTAACATAATATTTTGGTAGCATCAAGACAATATGGCCAAATCTAATGGTGAACGATTGAGGACTGGGGACCATTTTGTAAGGTTCCATGGCTCCCCCTCAACCACTTCTTTGAAAATTTGTAATGCAATAACAACATGACAAACATAATCGGTTGCTAGCATGAAGACAAATAGCTTAGTGGTGAGGACTAGTAATGTCCATCTTCAACATGGTTGTGGGTTCATTTGAAGGAGCATAAGGGTCCTATTAGAGGTCACAAATAATAGAAACCAACCTAGTTATAATGGGGGGCTTAACCCCTAAATGTCAGGCACTTAAAATATGGGCCAGTTTTCAATGTATTTTATGATGTTTATGTAATAATTGAGTAAATTAATTAATTGTTATTATTACTTCTGAATTCCCCCTATGAACTTCGAAGCTGTAGGACAGACTTAGTCAAGCTCACTTATCAATTTTCTGTTGAAAAATGTGAACAAAAAAGTGGCCTCGCTTTGGTGCCCACCCACATTTTGCTATATTTTCTCTATTTTTGGGCCGTAGGGTACACAATGGGAGCAAAGGTAGCCTACTACCCCCCCCTTGGGACCCATACACAACTATACCTACCGTTGATAATTGGCAAATTTTGTCCAAATATTTAGCTATTCTGGAAATGGGTCTGGATTCTGGCTGCCCCAATTGGGGTGGAATTTCAGAATTTTCTGGCAACAAGAAAAAATAAAATAAAATCTCTTTTGCTTGAAAAAAGAATTTGATTCAAAACATGCAAGCCATGATCCACTTATGACTTCCATTAACGCCCTACAATATTTCCCCATATGATATTTATTTTAAAATGTGTTTCGTATAGTAGGCCAGAGGAAGGAACTTCACGAAAATCACAAAGTAGATCACAATGATCACAATGATCACATTTTATTGGAGACTTCAGTCATACAAAGTACTATTTCTGTGTACGATTATTCTGTTGTACATTTGGTGCAGAAGGCCGTTGCCGCTCTCTTGCTTGATCTACATGGTATAGTTGCATGGTCTACATCTGGTATCAGAAGTTACCAAATTTTGCAATTTAGAATTGTCCTTGGGAAGTGTTACTTTGTGTAAGCAAAATATATATATATATGTGGTTCCTCTCATCTAATGGGACCAACTTTGTGTCATCCCATTGTCCTTTGGAAGTGATAATTTGTTGGTAGGCAAGGATATTATGTTTAGATTCATTATAGAGTATAGTAGTTTAACGGATTTTTATAGGCCCCTAGGTAATAATAATACGTCTATTTTTATATGAGGATTTTTGAAAGATCATATTTTGGCTTGTGTTGAACTTGAGATTAGTTATAGAGTTATAATATCTTGAAGGATTTTGGTTTCTTTTAGAGGATTTGTTTGGAAGATTATATTTTTTGCAAGGTGAAATATTTGAGTTTCTGTAACTCTTCTTTTCCCTTAAGATACTTTTTAATGTAAATGGCAAGGTCACAGTGTGACCCACCCCTTGTTAAGGTAATATGTGGCATCTAATGTATCCAAACCAAACTAGAGTTGGTGGGAAACAACCGACCGACACTGGTCACAACTCACAACCTCCAAGTGTATCAAGAGTGTACAAGTTAAAATACTAGCCAGTAGACAGACCTGTGGTGACACGCTCCCAAGGAAAAAGGAAAAAAAGAAGGACAAAATTTGGGTTCTTTTCAGAAATAATTGAAGTTTTCACCAAAAAAAAGTGACTCAGCATCATCTTTTGGCGATTTGTCCTCAAAAAAAGAAGATAGGACCATGAAAGAGGAAAGTAGAAAAGCTTAGGAATCATGCTATATTTTGGCAACATGCTGGAACCTATTGTCTAAATCTGGCTACTTCAATATTTTTTGTTCAAAATGTGGTGACTTTGGGTCATTTTTAATTTTTAAAAAATAATAATCTCACATGTTAGAAGATATTGTCTAAATGTGGCAAATTCAATATTTTTCCCCTCATAATGTGACAACTTTGGGCAATTTAATAATAAAAAATTCTTGTCATGCTAGAAACCTATTGTCTAAATATGGTGACTACATTTTTCTTCCTCGTAACATGGCGGCTTTGGGCCATGGTTTCAAAAACAGAAACAGTCTTCATATCAGGTCTATGGCCAAATTTGGCTAAATCTTCTTGTGGGACCATCACCAGTTTGTTTACATCACAAACTTGAAAAAATAAAAAGAAAACCCTGATTCAACTCTGTGTTTTTATTTCCATTCAATTTCATGATGTTTCTCAAGGTTCCATAAGTATGTTTAGCCAAAATTTTCGATATTCAAAGTATGAAAGTAAAAAAAATCTTAAGCACATTTTCATATTCTAAGCAATTGTGTCCATTTAAAAAAAAAAAATCATTTTATGACTTTTTTTCCCCAAAAAGCACAGAATTTATCACAGGATATTCTTTCTCGAAATGGCAAAAGTTCACCACCAAGAACATTCTGTTGAAAATTCCCTTTTCTGAAAAAAATGAATGAAAAAATAGAACAATTCTGAAAATTAACCAAAAATTGCCACAGCCACCTACCACATGAAAGGTTTTTTTTGTGGCTAATCAATATTAGGTGACTTTTTATTAAAAAATTCTGTCAAATATTCCCTTTAAGAAAAAAATTGTCCCAAAAACAATTGAAAAACTTCTAAAAAATCCCCATGTTTTTACACATTGTTCAAGCTAGTAGCCACGATATTAAAGGATTTAAATAAATATATAATTTCATAGTTAGTCTATAACCAAACATGGCTAAATCTACTTGTGGATGATCAACAATGTGGCAGCACCAGAAAATTGGAAAACAAACACTGGTTCAAATAAAACTTGGTTGCAGTGTGTTTTTTTGGTCCAATTTTCGGATGTGGCTCAAGTGGTGATAGTCTATAAGTACATTTAGCCAAATTTGGCGATATTCAAAATCTTATGCACCCTTTCATTTTTTTGACAATTCTTTCGAAAAAATTTCTCCGGCTTTTGGGCGATTTGGTTTTTTTTTAACAGAGAGAATTTGTGTCAAAATATTCTTTGTAAAAAAATATTTTTCGCAAAATGACAAGAAAATTAGGCAACAAAAAAAAAAAAAATCACTGCTTGGTCGGTGAGGGGATACAGTAGTGATTGAAAACTTTCTATAAATAAACGAAAGGAAAGAAATCGCACGTAAAATAAAGAGCAAGAGCTCGCGCTCTTACACTCACACTTGGCGCACACACAGAGGCAGAGAAGACCTCAAGTGTTGTTTTCTTTCTTTCTCTCTTGCGTGAGTGTTTTCTTTTGTTGTTTGCGAGCACTAGCTATGGCGGAGGACAGCGGCAGCTTGGACGAGAAGTTTGCAGATGTGACGATCAGTAGCGAAGACAGAGGGTGGAAGAGGGAAGAGCAAGAGGACGAAAGCACAGACAAGAAGAATGGAGGAGGTGGAGAAAAAAAAGAGGCAGGAGGAGTGCTTGGATTCTTCAAGGAGATCAGTGAGGATATTGGCTCGGCGTTTCGGTGGGGCAAGCCTGAGGCCGATGTCTCCGGTTTCCATCTTCCTTCCATCACCACGAAGCAGGCGGAGGTTATCATTTCTGTCTTGATCACCAATCCAAATCCAGTTCCTATCCCTCTGCTGGAAATGATCTACAGCATCGAGAGCGATGGACGAGATTTGTGTTCCGGTACCATCCCCGATGCCGGGACTGTTCATGCTCATGGATCCGAGACTATCAAGATCCCGCTCACGCTTATCTACAAGGACATTGTGGATACCTTCCAGGATATCGAGCCCGGACAAGTTATCCCCTATCTTGTCAAGGTAAGCAGAAGAAGAAGTCTGTCGATTTCATTTCTGCTTCTCGTTTTCTGCAGGAGAAGAAGAGCAATGTCCGGTTGTGTTTGTCGTTGTGCTTGTCCTCATTGCTACATGCCTCTGAAGAGGAAACTGATGTCAAATTTCAAGCGCGTCTGTTTTGCTTTCTTGCTCCCCTGCAGCCGCGTCTGTTCTGAATTGATTCTCCCTTGTCTGAAAGCTACAGTCTCCCTTGTTCGGTTTTAGTTTTCGTTGCTGGACGTTTGAATGGATTTTCTCTCGATGCTCTCAAAGAGCAGTGATCGGAGTTTCTCACTGAAGCAGCTCCAGAGGATTTCCTTTCTATCCTTACATGCCTCTCCTACTCTCCACAACCACGGCAAGAGCTTATATCCTTATACCTTGGAAAGAAGAAGATGAAGACTTGCTTAATAGCTGCAGCCACAGTTTTTAGGGTTTGAGAGTTGTGTTAGAAGTGTTGTTTCTGGTAAATGAATTTTGTGTCTCTCTGGGGAGAGACCTTGCTTCAAGATCAATAAGCTTTCTTTCACAGAAGGCATTGATTCTCATCCCATATTTCCTGTTTGTTGTGGTCTTGGACTTGCATTTGATGATGCCTGTTGCATACCAACAAGGAGCAGGTGTTCCTTAGTCTGCAAATGTGTGTCTGCATTTATTGTCCAGTACAATGATTTTTCCCATGAGCTCATAGCAGCTGCCTATGATATGTGCAAACATATGTTTTGCATTCCATAGTTTTTTGCTGTATAACTTCTGCTTCATTCTGTTGAGAGTTCTTTAGCTGACTTCACACTGCGAGATATGAATGTTTGTCAGCAGCTGTTGCAGTATTTTCTTTGTGGTGATCTGTTCCTGATTTTCTATGCTGTGAAATCATTTCTTCAGATTCAAATTTGCATCTTCTCGGCATGTGGTTGGATTTAGTTTTCAAATTTGTTGGCTCTGGTGACAATCAATCTGCTGAGAAATCGATTGAATATCTTGCTATTTGGACTTGGTGTTACATGGAGACACAGCTTCATGACTGCTCTTATGGCATTGGTCTCTTGCAAGCTGTTTTCTTGAGCCCTTTAACAGCATGCTGGAGTTTTATTGATTGCTTATTTAACACTCTGGGTCAACACATAATCACGGCAGAGTTTCATGATACTTCTTCACATTGGCAAGCAGTTTTTTGATTACTGATTGCCAATGTTGGTACTTCCTAAAATAGTATCTCATGATTTATGGAACTTGTAGGATGCTTGGTAAATTCTGTGAGGGAATGGTTTCTTTACAATGTTCACCAAGCTGTAATTCACTATGATATATCCAAGCCTGTCTTCCTGTTTTGCTTCTTGAGGACAGTTGCATCTGCTGTGTAGTATTTTGAACTAACCTGTTACTCTTTCAGAAATTGATGAACAGTGTTTTGGAAGTGCCCATAACTTGTGAAGTTGGGTGGCAGGTATCTTTGGTGGCCGATGTGCCTGTTTTTGGACAAGTCACTATACCTTTGAAGAAGGAGGGCACAATTCCTATTCCACAAAAGCCAGATGTTGACCTGGATAAAGTAGTTTGGGACCACCTGTCATTTGAGAAGACAGCTGCCACGCTGCATTTCAGTATTAAGAACCAGAATCACTTTGAGATAGGTACAGATTAAGTCATCTCCATAGTTCTAGGTTTTAATTGTGAGGATTTTTGGCATGCTGTCACTAACAAATCCTCTAATGTGTCGACTTGGTTTCAGGTGTGAAGAGCCTAGCATATAATCTCAGCCTTGCCGATGTGCCGATTGGTGAAGCAAGTCTTGGGCAGTCTACGACAATTTCTGCGAATGATTCTGGCTTGGTGCAACTTCCCATCTCATTTCGGCCAATGGACTTTGGTGGTGCACTTTGGGATATTGTGCGTGGAAGAGGAACAGGCTATGACATGACTGGGAACCTAGAAGTTGACACTCCTTTTGGTCCCATGCACTTGCCTTTCAATAAATCGAGTGAAACCACGTTGAAGAAGAAGGGCGATGATGAAGATAAGGTGTGTATTTCTTTTGTACCCAATTTCTCTGGAACATAGACACTCTTTTGAACTGTTGTCTCATGCAAGTGTGCTGGCAAATATACCTTCTTCAATACATGCATGCCTATACTGGAGCTTGAAATCTAGCATGATGTGTTTGAATTAAATCCAATTGAGCTAACTTGAGTCTTTTGTTGTGCAGAATTGAGTTGGCAACAATGAAGATGGTGCAAAAGTCCGCCTGCCCACAATCTTCCATATGTGAAGATAATGAAAAGCTAAGTAAATCCAGATGTTGAACATAGCATTTTTTCATAATAGCTATGTCAGGATGACTCTGTATTTGGTCACAGCCTTGTTGAGGAACTGGAAAAACCAAGAAAATTCCCCAAGGCAATCTAGTAGACAACTAAGATCACAGGTGTTTGAAAATACTTGTTTTCAGATTATTCCGAAGAAACTTTGGAAGACTCTTATGGTTCTTCAGTTATGCTTTAAATTGTACATGATGCTGCTGTTGTCCAAATGATGCATGTTGGATCACTATGGTGGATGGTCATTAATGTTTGTTCCAACCTTCTCGGGCCTTTTGCTTTGAGCTCTCTTGCCCAAGCTTGAGTTATTTAGATGTGGTTGCAGAAGATTTGTTAGTAACTTTATACCACAAGATGAAAACTTGAAACCAAAAATCTGTTTTCAACAAATGATCGGGTAGCACTTTAGTGCCAGTCTTGGGCAGTAATTAGAAATGGCATCCAATAACTGAATAAATCAAAGCACCGGTTCTGATCTATAACCACAGTTCTAGAAGTATTTGAGGATCGGTGAAATGACATTTTACAATATTGTCAGTTGTTTGTTGGGTATTTCATGATAGTTGTCAGTTCTCCCTCAGAGGTGATTGCTCAATGGTAAATTTTCTTTCGTACCACAAAGGTCTTAGGTTCAAACTTCTTGAAGAGCAAGTGAAAGTTTTGTTCAATTGAGAATACTGTTAATAGGGTAGCCAGGCCGGTCACCGAACACTTAGTGGTGCAGAGGTCTGCGAATTTGTGGAGAGTGCTCCTTCGAATATCATGCCCAAAGAGGAATTGTAGCCCTACTATTTTTGCACCACAGGAAGTTGAATCGTTGAAAAAGACGAGGAAATGAGTAAGATGTGACCCTCCAAAGTAGTGGGGTTCAAATGGTGGAAACTAAAAACCACCGCACACTTGGAAGACTAAACCCAAACACCCCAAAAAAGTCTTTGAAAGTCGCTCTATCGCCTTTATGGGTTCAAAGATGATTTGTAGATCATAAGGTGGTGCTTTTTAGCACTTTAAATCACTTAAATTGAACCAAGAAATGAGAAAGTTATGATCATTGAAAGTAAGAGGGGTAGAAGAGAAGAAAAACGCGTTTTATAACTTGGAAAAGCTTATTTCTCTTCTTGCTCTTCTATAATTACTCCTTTACCTCTGATGTTCAAAGACGGATAGAAGAGCTCAAATTAGTGCTCCCATAACGTGTTAAATCACTCAAAATGAAGAAGAGATGAGAAAAATATTAATAAAATGTTCGGTCATAGGTTGTGTTCGGTCATAGGACAGGTCACCCTAGTGCGGTAATTGGGTTTGCTGTTGGCTTCAAAAAAAAGATTGTTAGTCCTTTCAGGGCAGTAAAAACCAAAAGCTTCTTTGATTTTTGAATATCTTTGAAAAATTGAAACTCAAGAGGTTACTGAAAGAATCAATGATTGATTGAAAAAATGAATTTCATGTTGATGTGTATAGAGAAAGTATTTATATTAGCTAACTCTTTTGCAAGACAAGGGGTTATGTACAATGTTGTGCAGTTCCTAGGTTTTAGATGTAACCTCTGGTTCTGGTTACCTCAAAATCCTAGAGAACGGTTTCAATTCTGGTTCTGGATATGAATTTTTTTAACAACTGAAACCTGGTTTCGGTTCCAGTTATTTCAAGGGAGGTCCAGTTCTGGTTCCGGTTTATTTTCAGATTTCAAAATGGGGGCTGCTTCTGGTTCCTTAACCTAATTAACCTAAAGCTAATTAACCTCAATTACTTGGCTACATGCAGTTTTGGTTCTGGTTCCTAAAACTGAATTTTTTTTTCAAACAACGGAATTGAGAAACAAGGAACATTGCAAATTTTTATTAAAAGAAATCCAATTGAATCAAAGTACAAAGCTTTGAGAAGGCCAATTTCAAGGATAATGAACTTATTTCTAAAGTCTAACACTCAAAATTAAAACCTAAAATGCTAAGACTCATCAAAGCGAATGGATCAATACCAAATTATTTTTTGCCAATTGGTTTCAAGTCTTTTTTTAACTCATGCACTTGCAGGCCCTACCTTTGCCATATCTATGAGAACATCTCAAGTGCAAAGTGGCATAGCAAGGAAGAAAGAAAAAAAACTTGAAAACTTGGCAAAAGTTTAGGTTACATCACATCCAATTCTAGAGTTTGGGTGTTTTGGGATTCAACTTTTAACCACAAGGCAACAAACAACATCCTTGTTTTGGCCTCCCAAAGACCTACAACCACCGAAAACAATTTAGAACACATCAAGAAACACAAATTGTGACACAAAACTTGGGAAAAAAAAACATCAAAATGCAACAAAAACATAAAACATACTTAAAACCCTAAACCTTATTTTGGCCTTCATCCACCTCCAAGAGGCCAAGTGATACAATGACCTCTTCATTTTCATCCATTAAGGTTTCCTCCATTTTCATGAATTTTTGCATTGGAGAACCTCCAACCCTAACATCCTCAGGCCAATTCTTGTAGATGCTAATGAGCATCTCAAGATTCTCCATGCCAACCTAGAACAATGTAGATTCGTGCAAATACTTGCAATGCTAAAGACTCTCTCCACTTCAATCTACAATCCCACAATTCCCAAGATTTGATGAGCAACAAACCCAACATAGAAGAAATGCCCTTCTTTGGCTCTCCACCATGCCAAAGGGTCCTTGCATTCATCATCAGTGACCTTCTTGACCTTAAAATGTGTTAATTATTCTCTGATTACCGATAAAGTCGTGTCTTCATCCATACCCATGCAATCATACAAACTAGCGGTTTGAGGATTTTGGGATGTAGAACTACAAAGGCTCTTTCACATGTATCACTAGGGTTTAACACGTTGTAAGCACAAACTAAAAGTGGGAACAATATGTCTTTGTCATATTTTCCTACAAGTTGAAAAGCTCGTTTCTTACGAATGTAATCAATTACCAACCCTAAGCCTTTGTACTAGGGATCCAACATAAGGGCCAACCTGCTATGAGCTTTGTAAGGTTGAAAACCAAGCATATATGAAAGGAAGGGTTCTAGGACAACTATTACCTGATATCCAAGTGCATCTTCATGGTACTATGCAGCTAAACCTGTACAAATGCACTTCTAGCTTGTGGATACACATGGTGATTATGGGTGATAAAGAAAACAGTAAAAGGTGCAGAGTGCTTGAAAATGATCACTGTTTCTCAAACCCCTTCCTTCCCTTGTGATATGATATACATTAGATGCCTGATCCTGTTACGCTTCCTCATTTTCTGCTCCTTTCATAAGCTCTTTTTCCAGGCTAAAACTCCAGGTTCAGTCACTCCCAGATAGTTCTTGCTGAGAGAGAGCTTACCAGAATCCAAACAGCGACAGTAGCATCTTACAGTGGAGATGGTAGGCATGATCACCAGAGCAATCCCCATTTGTTCAAGATGTTGAGAAACATGTGTGCAATTTTCTGGTTCTAATGCACAAAGAATTGGACAGTTCACCTGGTGATGTCCAATTGCCACGGCCCTCAGCTGTTCAAACAAGATGTGACTTCACAATTTCATGTGTGGAGCATCCTTGTGTCACGTCTCACATGTCACTTTTGGTCTCAAAGCAGTGAAACTGACTGTATATCAATAAATGAAATATGTATAATTTTTTTAACTTTTTACATTTCACTTGATAAAATACAAGGCAATTTTGAAAGTTATAATGGAAAGCAACTCAGTTAAAATAAGTACTTAAACAGTACACACAAAAATTCAATCTATTATACAAAAAATTATGCAACCCAAATTCAGTCGCCATAGAATTTTGAACGGTCTCAGTTTTGTTTTTCTTTTTTTTGGGAGATTGAATTTCAGTCTAAATTTCAATATTTCAGACCTAGTCCAGCAAGTCATAATCAAAAATTATGTGATGATTGAGTTTTGGTGACTATTACAGTAACTAATTTTGTCTTTTAAAAATAAAATTGTTTTGACCTAAATTGACCCTAGGTTCACTCTAAACCGACCTGATGTTGGTATCAAAACTAATGTGACCAAGGCAACAACATCAGATGACTAATGCTAATAACCCTGCAAACAACTAAAAACCAAAATATTCTCAAAGAACTAAACAATTAAATGTCAAACAACAAACACTTGAACATAAGATTTACATGCAAATACACTAGAATTCAATATTTGTCCAAATGTAAATGGAAAATTCATTAGAATATTGATTGAATGTGCAAACTCGCCTTACAATCAACCCAAAGCACACACACACACACAACCACATTCAAATCTATTTTTTATTCCTAGTAACATGAGACATTAATGATTTACCTGGCCCCTCCCTTCATCTTTGTCCATTTCGTCCAATATAATCACACTGTTAATTTTCTTTCATGCAACCCAAATTTCGGTCACATGTATGAAAAACACAAGATTGAAAATTCAGTCTCATGTTAAATTAATTTACATGTGCAACCAAAAAATTTCAATCACATGTCATTTTTGTTGTGCAACAGATATTTCAATTTCATGTTTAAAGAAAATACAGGACCAAGAAATTAATGAATACAAACTCAAGATAAATCCCACAAAAAAGGTTAGTTACATGCCTTAAACAAATGTATGTAACATATACAATGGTATTTTATGTAATTAGTTGTAATTTTTAAAGAATTTTTTTTTTGCTAAAATGTAAGAAATGATTACCCATACAAAATATTTGCTGAGACATAATTATATTATGTCTTATGAATTTCAATTAAGATGTGATGTCGAGGGGCATCTGCCTCAAATGTGATAGGACAAACTGATGCATCATGTTATAACATGTCACACAGCCTTAAGAGTGGGTTTGTAGATCATACAGTTCACAAACCAAATGATTTCATTTTTTTTTAACTTTGGGTTTGTCCGGTTATTAAATTCTATAGTTTTTTTGTGTGCCTTGGGAGCTTTTTCACATGCATTCTTAGGCTATGAGATTCACACTCCCAAAAGTAGATTTGAAGGTTTACACTAATCTAGATTGTGATTCCATGTGACAAACTACACTCTGAAGCGTTTCTTTGAGATGCAGTTGGTTCCAACTGTCCAAAATACCATTACTTGAACAAAACAACTCCCTCCCTCTCTCTCTTAGCGGAGATCTCCAAGACATGTTGTGTTCGTATTTGGCATCATGCTACCATAATTGATCACGATCTAAGCCCAAAGATTTGTTGACGAAGAATTTCTCTTGTTTGTAAACTTTTCTCCATGTTGTAAACTTTTCTTGTTGGTTAGATTGGAATGCAAAGAAAGGGAAGGAAGAAATCTGTAGAAGAAAAACTATCCAAGTTTTTTTGTTGTGCACCTTTTGATGGCGTCTCAGCAATACAAGTATTTTCCAAGGTCAGTCTCGTGGCAAGTGGCAAGTCTGCTGAATCCTGGATTAGAGACGCAACGCAAATCATCATTCAGGCCGATTGCAACAGCTCGCTATGGCAGTAGAACAGTTGCACCATTGGAGGACATCAAGCCAGCACCAGTTCTAGCAGCTTCTGAGTATAGCCGGTCAGGGACAGCAGCTGGTCCTCCTCCTAGTCCTCCTACAACTGCTTATCGCTGGTGGCATCAACAATTTGGTGATAATCGAAGTAAGGTGACACTTCCGCCGCAATATGTGAGTCCGCATGATCTTTACAATGCTCTGCCTCGCTATTCACGAGGAGTCAAATCTCAAGAAGAAACCCAAATCAATTCCTTGCCCACTGCATCGATTGAAGAATTGCCAAGTCCAATTCATGATCAACACTCCACTCCGAAGTCAAATTCCCTCAGGTGAGCACAAGTACCCCCTGATCTTTACCATTGTATGGGATCTCACTTCTACATTGCCATGGATATGCATGGTTGACAATGTTGTTGATCACCAATCTTGTGAAAAAGACAATGTTCTTGCCTTTTTTCTCCCCTTATGGCTTTGATCGAACACCTCTAGAAACAATATTGGAATGCACACTAAGATTCTTGAACAACAAATTATCTTAAAATATTTTGAAGAAACAGAGGAAAGGGGATATGTAAGGTTCAATCACTCGTGCTTGCTGGTGGATACTTGAAAATCTTTGTGAGACTTGTTTTGGTGTTATTGAATTGAGTTTCGAGACTTCACAACCAAACCACTTAACCTTCTTCTTCCTCTTTGTTTTGTCCCAGCTCTACACCACATTCATCTCATGATGGTCACCAAGAGTCTGCAAAGATGACTCCTCTTTCTCATCGGTCTGCAATAGTTGAAGGACCGAGGGCCAATGGTACCTTGCTACCGACAACTGGAAGCCCTCGTGCAGTGGAGCCGCATTCCCCTTCCTCTGCTTCCATCATCCCAGCTTTGTCATCTCCAACTCCGAATCCAAAATCTGTAGCAGATGGCCCCAATTACATCCCTCCATCATCTGGAGCAAGTCAAAGTCAAGAAGAGTACATGAGATCTGGCACCACCTCTCCTTCACGACCTGATACTGGACTTTCAACTCTCTCCAAGCCAGCAACATCCATGCTAGCAGGAGCACCGGGATCCATTTCCCCCAAAGCAGAGAGGGAGGAAGAAGATAGCAATCCCATGGACTCCGATCGAGTCAAGAGTACTACTACATCGTCTGTAGGCGACAAATCTCCACATGAGGAGGAGGTATTACCCCCTACTCCACCCATAGGTCGATCTCGCAGAATTCGAAAGCCTCATCGCCTAGAGCCCACATTAGAAGCATACAATAGGAGCAGTCCCCACACTTACGCAACCACCCATGTGTGGAATGAGCGACGAGATGCACCAGAGAAAGGTGCCAAGGATTTGCCTCGTCGTTCAAGTTTGGTATCATCAAGCAGGGGCAGTAGCAAATGAAAATTCAATCATCAAAGAAGGCAACAATTCCATGATACACCAACATCATGATCAATACATGACCCTCAATAGATGCTAACTCTCAAAACAAACAAACGCAACAAACTGCACACTAGCACAAATCAGAATACTAAGAAACACACTCAAAAGTTCCATTAATACATCTTTTTCAAAATTCCTACTTCTCCAAATGGATAGCAACAAAAGTAGATCAAGAGTAGATCCTACAGAAAAAAAATTCTTGAAAATCAATCTTATGACCAACAACAAGAGCATAACTTATAGAAAAAAAAGCTTGAAGATCAATCTCTTGACCACAATATCTCGACCTAGATGGAGACATAAGTGCTTGATACTCATCACAATATCAAGCACTTACTACCAATAACATGGAAAATTACACCCAGGTTGTTCATGTTTGATAGTAGGATTGCCATAGAGATTACCTTCACACATGTTTTGTTATTGGGTTTCTGCTTTTAGTCTAGGGGTTGGTGGACATTCCATCACTTGCATTCATGGTAGGCCAACAAGTCTTGTATTCTTCATGTTTGGGACAACAATTAAATGCATGTGAAATTATGAACTCGATCACTCTTAATTGAGAAACTTTCTCTGATTTTTTTCATTTTGTTGTGTAATAATAATTTCAATAGACCTAAAAGCCTTAAGATTGAGTAAAATAACCTAACACCATTAGAATTTTAATTTACACCATCTCACCTTATTCAACATTCTTGTTCGATGCTCATTGAACTCATATCTTTTCATATTCAAGCCCTATTGTAAGAATGTGGTTAGTAACACAACTTTGTTTTTCCCATGATTTGTTTGTCATTCATTTCCAATTTTTTTCACTAAACTTTGAATCAAGTTAAGGTTCGCTCATATTTTGATAATCAGCCTTTTTCATTGTGTCTATAATCAACCATGACTCAATGTGTATCCACCTTTTACGATTGTGAATGTATTGGTGAAGACATGATGCAATGCATGACCCATTTGCATCCATTACTCATGAACTCAACTTTTCATGTGATTCAAGAACAATTTCATGCACTTCTTTCACATATATGTCAATCCTCTTATCAAGAACACATGTACAATAGCATAATCTTTGTCCAACGTTGACTTTCACACATCGATTGATGTCATCACTATTAATTGGACATGAATGCATACTTTCTTTCTCATTCAATCCGCACAAAACATTATTACTACATTAGAAGTGACACAAGCCAAGAAATGCAGTTATCATCAACATTGAAAAGATCAAAAAAAATCTTTAGTGTTTGCACAAACAAGTTGATACGATGATGATTGAAGTTAGGGAAAAGGAAAGCCCAAAAAGGTTTTCCCTCCATTTATTATGATCAAAAGTTTCTCAATTTATCAAGCAATGAGTGTAAATTCAGCATGGAGCAGCACTAAGATTTCAGCCAATAAGTCTTGTACAAATTGACCAGTTTTAGAACCTGAAAATCTTATACAACCACTATCTCTTTTCCCTTTTCTGTGGGGGAATAGAGAAGGAGATTTTGATTTCCAAACTCTCTGAGATTCATCAGCTTCATTGAGGATATTTGCCAGAGAAGCACAATCGGGAGGAGCTGCAGATGGGAGACAGAGATTCAGGGTGATGGGTTGTTGAGAGGAAAGGATAGGAAGATTCAGAGACAAACAGTTGTTTTTGTGAAAAAGGTTTTGTCAGAGCTTTTGACACACCAAATCACCCCTAACACCCTACACAATGGAATCAAGACAAGTTCATTCAGAGCAGTCTATGAATCTGCTTTGGCTGAATTTGCTTCATGTATATGATGGTGAACAAAATTGATTCTTGTTTTGGAACAATTGAGAGTGCAAGAATTGCCTTAGCTGATGATTGCAGCAGGTGATGATGGAGAAGCAGTTTGCCGCATTTTATTGTGTTAGCAAAATCTTGGAGTCTGCAATGATCTACCAACAGCTGGTGGCATTGCACAAAGCTAGTCTCTCTGAGCAGATTTCTGTCTGAGCCTTTGTGGTTGATCTGATCCTTGTGCCTCCCTCTTTTTCTTCCCAATTCTTGTGACTCAATCAATTGGAGAAATTTTGGTTTCAAATTTCTCTAAAGGTAGGATTGATCAGAATAAGGGCTCAAAGTGAGTAGTCAGTTACGTTTCATGATGGATTCTCTTCTGTGTGCCCCTTCAATGACTGAACAAGTGCATCCTCTGAGGCTGAAAAGTTGTGACCTTTGACTGGCAATGGAAATTTGCACTTCAATGGGCATGTTGCCTGGGCACAGAAGGACATCATCATCATTGTTGCGAAGCCTAGTTTCTTGCTCAGAGTTTCAATTGAGTACAACACAGGTCTAATGTTTAGTTGTCTTTCAACAGAGATCAAACAAGAATTTTGGAAAAGCTTTTTATTTTCTCTGAATTCAAGAGTTTTGAGTGAATTGCCTGTCAGGATTCATCAGTTGTCATTAAGTGGAGAAAAAATCTCTCACAAGGCTTGGCTGGTGTGGGGCTGGTGATTTCACAGGCATCCATGGCAGGATTGCAGCAGCCTTCAGTAGTACTGGACCAAATAAATGTGACACCCACGCGTCGTCAGGTCAGAGTTCAGCAGCAGCAGCAACGATGGACTCCAAGCCAGAGCCAGCTCCAGATTCTCAAAAATCTATACGAGCAGGGAAATGGAACCCCCAACAAACAGCGCCTCAGAGAGATCACTACAGAGCTAATTCAGCATGGCCATGTTCAGGAAACCAATGTATACAACTGGTTCCGAAACCGCAAGGCCTATGTCAAGAGAAGACAACAGGTGACAGTCTCTATTCAACCCCTTGAGCCTTTCAAGGACTGAAACAAACCCTTGCTCCTATTTCTATCATGGCAATGGAGATGTAATAAGTCCAGCCTAGGATTGCTTTTACTGATAGACTATGGTAGAGCATTGCAGATGGTCCGAAAACGGGATGCATCAGCAGTGGATACAAATGCAGAATCCCTGCAGGCTGCAAAGCAACTAAGATCAGCACCAGGCCCAACACAAAGTGACTGTGGAGGTATTGGTGACTCTGATGCTGGGGGCAGTTCACATAGCAGAGCCCAGAGGGAGCTTGATCAATGGAAGGGGAATAATATTTACCAGCAGGGAGCTCCAACTGATATGCTCCCGCAGCTGAAAAACAGTAATAGTACACAACCTGATTTACTGGCCTTTGCCAGGGGAACGTCATCTTTTGAGCCTCACAAATTGAAACAAGGTGAGTAAATGCTGACCAATTTACTAGCAAGTCAGATTCAATGATATGATTTTGTGGATACCGCAATATAAGAGGTTGGATTTTTTTTTTTAAATCACTTTTGGCAGCATTTATGAATCCACAAGATAACCAAATCGAATCAACTGAGGAGGCTATAAGAATTCAACCTTTATCGCAAGCTGCTGGAGAGAACATGACTCCCACAAAGTAGGTGACCTTGTTACTAGTGCCCCACAAGCACTAATTCATCCTTCTAAAATTCAATGACATATTTAGTTCAAAGATTAGCCACTTGGGTATCACATCAATGGGCTTGAAATTGAAAGTGAAAGATGGTATTCGATCTCAGATTTTAGGGCTTTTAAGAAGTCTTGTGATTTCTTCTCTTTGAACTTGGCCCAGGCTAATGGTACCTGCAAATGTGTGTTCACTTTAATTTCCTTGCCTTCTCAGGTGTACTTATTGCAACCTTTCTTTATGGGATGTAGGTGCATAACTCTCGAACCTGATCTAAGGAGAGAAGAAAGTGGTAGGGAAGGGAGAAGGAGACAGAGACCTTGGAAGCTGGGCAGCAGTCGTGCCCAGAAGCTACCAAGAGAGGAAGGAAACTCTATGAAACCTGCTTCATAACACCAGACCCCTTAAAGAAAGCTTAAATCTACAATTTGTTGACAATCCTAGCATAAATTAAGTGTCAAAAGAGATGTTCTTGGGTTTAAGTCTTGCCTTCGGTTCTAGCTGTGAAATTCCTTCTTCCAGTACCTGCCATGCTAAAACAAAGCATTGAAACATGAATTGGAGAACAATGATAAGACTAAAAGTGACCTGCCAAAGCTTATCTAAAGAGACAAAGAATTCAAATGGCAATGATTTTGCTCACATTCTAGTAGGGTTGAAAGTTCTGACAAGATGCTAATGTGATGGTGGGAGGAGATGCACTTGGGACAGGTTTCAAGGAAGAGCACGATAGATGGTCACACTGTTCACCAATGATGTTGAATGAGAACTTTCTAGCAGATGGTGGCTTACTTGACAACATATGATCAATTTCACACCTCCTTGAGCTCCTTTCACTCTGCAAGTTGATTGTCTGAGGAAGAGGAAGAGACCACATACAGTATCCCCCCTGCAAAAGAAAAATGCATCCAGAAGCCATTCATGAAATATGGTGGTACATTTGTCATTCTAGTATTCTTCTTAACTAAAGAAGCTGCACACAATGCCAACATTTGTGCCTGCGTTCCTTCTTTTGATTTGTGGATAAGCATCTGCAGTACACAAACATGTCATCTCTAACTTGACCATTGAAGACTGCTTTTTGTGTACAACATTGAGTAAGTGCTGTGAGAAACAGTTCAGTCAAGAACTGTGAATAAATTTATTTCTTCACAGTCCATGCTACAAAATTCCTCCTCCTTGCAGATTTCTCTAAACATGTTCAACTTCAACCATGCATGTGCACAACACTTGTCTTTCCTCCTGATCTATCAACAAAGCGCACCATATGTTGCTCACCAGAATGAGCACAAGCAGCAATACACTTATACATATGTACATATCTGCATATGCAAAGAAAACATGATTTAAAGTGTTCAGACTAATGTTTAGACCCATTTCTCATCTTCTCTTACTGTACATGCAATCAATATATATAATTATCAATGACTTTACAACAACCATAACACTTTGAAAAACTCACAGGACAATCATAATCATGAGCATAGCCAGAACTCATAACCTCCTCGTGAGTGTCACTCCAAATGTGTCAAACCCTCATCACATTCATCATGAATAACAGTAAGAGCTGCCATGGCTAAAAAAACCCATTGAGTTCATCATCTCCCAGCAGTGGATGTAGTAGATACTTGTACATGATAATCCGCCCAAACTTCCAGGTGAAACAATATACATGCACATGCATCTGACAATCTGTTGCTGCTTCTGGAAGCAACAAAAAAATTGCATCTTGCAATCTGTCACCACTTGTGGATGCCACAAAATATCTGTATCTTTCAATCTGTTGCTGCTTCTGGAAGCTTCAAACATCTGCATCATGCAATCTGTCACCACTTCTGGAAGCAACAAACATCTCCATCTTACAATCTGTTGCCACTTCTGGAAGCAACACCTGGAGACTCACTCATGATGTTGGCTAGCATTCAAGAGACATAGTGAAATCAAAGAAGTTTGATAGTGCACTCACTTAATTGTCATAAGTATCACATACTCAATTCATCTGTTCACATTGTCCTTCTCATCTCAATAGCAATGATCACCCAATGTGCATGGCTGCACATGATCTGAAGCTCATCCATTGATGTTTGAGCTTGAGACATGCTGCTTTCGTTACAAAGCTCTGAACACCATTGCTCAACATGCTTGTAATCACACAGCCATTGCTCCACAAGTTTCTGAACATAATCTAGCTTGGATGTGTGAACTAGGGTTGTGCAACTGGTTGAAATGACTTTCAGAATAGATTGTACCACTGCAATGTATCCTGCTCTAGAATGCATTGGACTGTCGTCTCCAACAACAAGATCATCATCCTCAACCAATTCTTGACATCTGTTTTCAAAAAAGGTCTTGAATTTGAGGGTCTCTGCAGCATTTTTGTCTTTGTTCAAGATCAACAGATTGCAGATGTGGAGAACTGCGATCTCAGCAAACAGCATAGACTTCCACTCACCGAATTGTCCATATGGATCTTGCCAAATCTCTTCGAAGGTTGTCCAAATCTCTTTGAAGGTTTCCAGAAGGTGTAATAGCCAGTTCCTTGCGGCAGTGTGGTGTTTAACGGCGTTGGAATTGGTAGGTACAAACTGCAGGTAAGCTACGAGCTTCGCGATTCCCCAGACAGCATCAACCATGGGCGATATGTACCATTTCCGCCATTGAGTCTCTTTCAAGCTGCCAAACTCTTGGTCCAGCACTTCTGATACTCTATCCCAAAGGAGCACCTCCGACACTGCTGCATCGCCGACCTTCTCCCACGGTAACAAAGATACCGACATGTTTTTGCCTGCACATCATTGTTGCAGAAACAAAAGCGGAATTACAAATTCAACAGAAAAACTCTTGTGAACAGAAAATGGTGGCTTCTACTCTTGTCTCCTCAGTGAGTTCCTTCAAGCAGTGAGAATATACTGTAACGATGGTGGTGACAACGAGCATGCGCAAAATCAAAGTGTTCACAGCAAGAAATCAAACAAGAGAAGACAGTGGTTAGCAAAATACTTGTTACATGCGCTCCGCCATCTCTTAGAGCCGTGAAGAAAAGCTTCTTCATCTCCTTCACCTTCTTCACTGAAATCCAGAATCTCTTAACAGAAAACATTATTTTACACTTCTTGTTCTTCTGCAGAATTAACAATACCGGGAGCAATACTGCTGCATAAACTGTTCCAGTGATGTGGCGAGCATACTCAACAACAGAGGCTTCATTCCTTCAAGCTTCTTCTTCCGAAAAATCCCCGATGTCACCGAGCGAGCGCCTATCTCTGGACCTTAAATAAAAAAACACATACACACACACACACACACACAAAACAACCTGGAAATGAAAACTGAATTTCCCGCATTACCGACTGCAGTTTGCTAACAGAGTGAAAGAACTACATAAAATACAAAAAAAAACGCAACTGGAGCGCGACAATCTGCTACGACAACAAATCGCTAGGGGAAGCGAGCAATCCGACGAAGGAAAAACGAAGCACAGGAAACTTCTGTCCGCTCGTAGAGAGGAAAAACTCGCCTAAGAATCAGACTTTCCGTTTCACACTACGGGGCCAAAACTGTCAGGTCATTACTGCACAAGCTCACACTATGGCAATAGGCTCGTAACCAGTGTTGGGCGGGTATCACAAATCCCTCGGGGCATCAGTCGGGCATCAGAGTCCGAACCCCTCAGGGTATCACACTGAACGATACCCTGCCTTAAAACCGGATCTCTGATTCTCACTTTGTGAGAACCCGGACGGTGATAACCGGTTAAGTTATAAATTTAAAAAAATAGTGAGACTCGGTTAAGGTCTGACCCCTAACCAAGGTAAGGGTCTCAAGAGAATCCTAAGTGAAAAACTTACAGTTAGGTGGAGGTTGGGTGGAGACGTCGTATCTCCAACGACCACTTCCAGAAAACCCTGATTTTTTTTAATAAAATACACTTTTTTACTCTAGTTCTTCCTCTTGCAATATTTCACTTGTGTTCACAAGGGTTGGGCATTGCGTCTTGTATTGTTTAGATTTTGGAGTTTGGCTTTAGATCATAGAGTTAATTTTTTTCCTTTCTTCTTTAATTTTTTCTTTTCCTTGTCGTTCACTTTCTCTCACTCTCACTCTTTTTTTTCTTCTTTTTTCCTCTTCTATTTCTTTTTTTTACCTTTTGTATTGTTCTACCTCATTACATTGCTTCCTCATTGCCTCCTCGTTGTCTCCTTGTGCTATCTCCTCGCATTGCCTTGCGCATTGCTTGTTGCTTCATCGTGTTGCCTTGCTGCTTTGTCACCTCGCTACATTATTACCTCATTGCCTCTTTCACACTAGCTCACTACCTCTTCCGCACTACCTTGCCGCTTTGTCATGTTGCCTCATTCCTTCACTTCACTGCCTCATCACGTTACCTTTTCACCTTATTGTGCTACCTTGTCGTTTCATCGCATAATTTCGTTGCCTCATGTGCTACCTTTCAACCTCGTTACCCTGTCTTGTTGTCATTGCATGTTGTCATCACGCACTACTTCATTACCTTGAAGTACTTCTAACCCCCACTCCCCCCCTCCCCCATTGTTGCTTTGTTGGTTGGTACTTCCCTCCTCCTCCTTTTGTAAGGAGGAACTTGGAAGTTGGAGAAATGAATTTTCCAACAACCACCAAAAAAATATGTTTTTTTTTTTTGGTTTTGTGCTTAGTTTTTTTTTTTTTTTTTTTTTTTTTTTTTTGTTTTTTTTTTTTTTTTTGTTAAGTAGTTTGGTCTTAAATTTATGTTATATTTTATTCTTGTTTTTTTTAATTATTATTCTTGTCATATGTTTGTTTAGAATGTATTTTGATTTTTTGTTTGTTAATGTGCAAGATATCCATAAACCCAAACGATTTTTCTATAAAAAAATTATCATTATACATTTTTATAACCTTAATGAAAGAAAACTGAGTAATTTTATTTTGTTTTCTAACCTTCAACCCCATTGTTTATAAATGTTTTTTCAAAATTTTACCCTTAAACCCACTATTTTTGTAAATGTTTTTTCTAAACCCTAAACCTTTGTGAATTTTTGATTTATATTTTCTTTTTTGTTTGTGAAAAAGTTAGAGTTGTCTATTAATCTTGTACCTTAATTAACTTTGGAAATATTCTTGTGAAAACTACCAATGGAACAGTCCTTTGTAGATGAAAATGTTGTAATGGGAAATAATGAGACAATTGAAATCTCTATGAATGATGACATTATGGAAGAAAATGTAAGTGTGCAAATTGAAACAAGCAAGAATCTAAAAAATGAAAAAGAAAAAGAAATGAAAATAAATCTTAAAAAATTGCATGCATAAAGAAAAAGTTAGTAATCACATGGAAGATTGTCTTTGTGTTAGAATTTTTTTGTGTCAATGATAATACAGAAATTGATCATGAGAATACACAAATCATGCATTGTATCCTTTGTTATCAAGAACCTATAATAAGAATAAATCATTCCTTCATTTGAAAGCATAATGGAAGACGAATCCATTATTTTTAATGAGTTATCTTTGTTGGCCTTTAACATTAGAAAGGAGGTAATCAATGTGTTAAATTTTTTCCTTTCATTCTTGAAGAAATATGAAAATAGGAAAGCTCATAATATGATCTCTTTAATGTTAGACCCTAGGTTTATGAGTCTTCATATAGTATCTTCATTTGTTGGAAGGGAGCAAGGTGTTGTGCTTATTGAAAAATATGATAGAAAATCCTTGTATCCTATGTTGGTGAAATGCCATGAACATTTGCATCCTTTGGTAAAGTTAAATAGGAATTGTGTTAACCAAGATATTTTTGAGCAAGATGGATATTTTTGAGCAAACTACAAGCACAAGTGAACCAACAAAAGAGCTTGTGAAGATGGAGTTGCTGGTTTTCAAGAGATATCAATTGGACGTTAAGGACATCAAACGTCCTCTTCAATGGTGGTAGAAACATGAAACAATGTTTCTTATAATTGAAATTTTAGCCTGACAGATTTTGGGTGTTATTGGATCTCAAATTGAAAAAAAATAAAAATAAATCTTTGGTTGGAATACTTATCAACCTTAGGAGATGTCATTTGCAAACTGAAAATTTAGAAAAGTTGATATTTATCAACAAAAAATGACCTAATGATCTTAAAATAAGTTTTAAGTCTCCATCTAGTTTAGTGAAATTCCTTGAAAAGGATATAGATTTTGAAAAGCAGTTACAAGAATTTGAAGGTGAATTCAAAAGGGATGAAGTTGTTGAAGTGTAAAACTTCAATAAATAAAATATTATTTAGTGTTGAAAGTTGTTTGTAACAACGTTTGTAATTTTTTCATTAGTAAGAAAAATAATAATTTCAAAATTTTAAAATAATTTTAATTTAAATTTTCTGGAATTTTTAAATTAATAAATAATACCCAGTTTGTGAGAAGCAACAAAGGAGAACTAGTTGTTCTCAAAATTTCAAGAACTTGCATATTGAGAACCAGTTTATATATATATATTGATACCTTTGCTCGGCATATAAATTTTAGGGGGAAAGAAAAAAAGGTGAAAACCAAACTCTTTTATAAATTGTTTTATGAAAACCAGATCCGGAGGTCATCATAAAAATGTGATACCCACCCAACACTGGTTGTAACTCTTTTCAACACTACTCAGTACCTACCTGCACATGTTCACACTATGCAATACAGTCATAGTGTGGATAGGCTGGTGGGCGAACACTTAAGCTTTTAAAGAGTGTGAACTCAGTCTCTGATCACTTTCAGCCCAAGAGATCCAAAGGGCCTAAGTAGCCCTTCACCTGATGCCCCTACAATAGTTTCCAAACCTACACTTGGGTTTGAAACAAGTAAGACAAATTCTCCCAAAGTAGGAGTGATCCCAAGTTCAATCTCCTGTGAACACACTTATGCTTCTGTGTGCAACTGAAGTACATCTTATAACTGGACTTCCTAGATTTCATACACAAAGAATATCGGTCTTACTAGCAAAGGATGTAAAACTTTATTCTAAACGACTCCATTTATAACAACAAACACAAGTGCACATGCATGATTGCCTTTCAAAAAATGAAACAAGGTGGTGGAAATTCCCAATGACAACCCATTGCCAAACACAAAGAGGCAAATGAACAAGCAAATATTTTAACATAGCCTACTGGAGATTTGAAGCTGGCTGATGAACACAAAAACCTTATATTTGAATGGAAGGTTTTAAAATCTCAACCACAAGTTTTAAGAACCATTTGTTTGCTCATAAGGTATCATCCAACAGGTATCTGGTGAGCACTGTTTATTAGCAGGTCAAATTTTGAACTGTTTGGATGCTCACTCATTCATGGGTTTCGGGTGATGGGTGACTCTACCCTATTGTTATCAACAATCTACTTTCCACATTTGTGTTCCATATTTTCTTTTAGATGAGATTGAAATGAATGCCTATTCAGCACAATGGAAAAACAAAGTGACCAAGCAAAAATTTGTATGACTAATGAAAGCTTGAATTTGAAGTGTCCACTTCTTCGCCCTTGAATTTGAAGTGTCCACTTCTTCGCCTTTCAAATTGAAGTGTATACACTTCTTCACCTTTCAAATTGAAATATACACATCTTCGCCTTTCAAATTGAAGACACAATTTTTTTGTTTTTCGCACAATATGGAGCCTTTTTCTCCAAGCCACTAGTTAGTTGAGTTTAAATTATTTGAAGCGATTCAGGACATTTATGCCCCAGTCTTAGAGCATGCCCAACAGCAGCCCTTTATCAGTATTTAGCACATCCAGCTTGCGCAGTTTAGCTTTTCCTCCATCCCTACTCATGAACCTGAAAAGATGGACCGCACAAAGTGAGAGACCATTTAACTCTCACCACCTGGGCCAATCATTGTAGTTGGCCAATGAGAAACAATCATTTCCTGCTGCTACTGGCGCTCTGGGAGGGCCCTGGCAACATGTTAACTTTTCCAGGCCCCCAAGAAGTTTCACAGTGTTTTTCTGCGGGAGTTCTCGTCCACAAAGTACTACCCTCTCGGTTCTTTCTTCATTGCACAGTGGTTTTCGTAACTAGCGTTCTTGCAAACAGACTCGGTCTTGCACTACCTTTCGCTTGCTGTCTTTACTTTAGGTGTCGGGTTGATCGACTCTAGACTTGTACTAGTCGCAAGTCTCTACGCCGCCAGCAGCGACCATCTCTCATGGCATCGATTCCAGTACCATGGGACAGCAAGAAGAAGAAAAAATTCGAAGGGCGTCGGTAACGCGGAAAGGGAAGGGAAGGCGTGCTGACCACTCGTTTTGCTGCTATGAACTTGCATACATCTGCAGTGGATTGAGGTCTTTGTGTATGAATCCATATCCCTGCAGTTCACCACCACTCCTGCATCAATCTACTGCACGGGTGTGGATTGATACATAAAGACCTCGGGTCCACAAATGTTCTCATTTCACGTCCTTTTTCCCCCAAACCAAACTCATACTCTTCTTTTGGATATCAAGAGTCTGCTTGGTCTGTAATGGGTGCTCAATCATGTGATGTCAAAGTCAAGGACTATGAGAGCTCTGATGACGTTGATGATGTTGTGAAAACTGGGATGCTTAGTCTGTAATGTGTGCTCAATCATGTGATGTTAAAGTCAAGGACTTTTGAGAGCTTGGATGATGTTGATGATGTTGTGAAAACTGGGATGCTTAGTCTGTAATGTGTGCTCAATCATGTGATGTTAAAGTCAAGGACTTTTGAGAGCTTGGATGATGTTGATGATGT
>Ga0116227_10001981_pt1 | contig 46710 bp, 41 predicted proteins | sample S1TSphgellanicum_FD_89693 | JGI IMG/M metagenome (GOLD analysis project Ga0116227, IMG submission 89693) | Host-associated microbial communities from peat moss isolated from Minnesota, USA - S1T2_Fb - Sphagnum magellanicum MG | ecosystem: Host-associated > Plants > Peat moss > Unclassified... | reverse complement strand
TCCCGCCGGGTGACGCGGAACCGCAGCGTCCCCGGTGGCTGCAACCCGTCGAAATCGCGCGCGACGCTGGTGCCGGCCGCCAGCGAAACCGGCCGGGGCGGTGTCTGCGACCAGGCCTTGGCACTGGCATAAGCGGTATAGGCGCCCACCGGCAATGCGATCCGATAGCGGCCGTCCGCATCGCCAACCGTCCAGGCATAAGGCTTTCCGGCCTGTTCGATAACGACGACCGGTCGGGCGACCGGACGGCCGTCGGCCGACTTGACCGTTCCCGATACCGTGCCCGCCGCAAGGTGGCGCCGGGCAATCTCTTCGGCCACGAGAGGCGCCAGATCGCCGCTCGGCAAGACCTGCAAGATGGCGTCGAACGTGCGGCTTTCGCCCGGCGCCAGCGTGTGAGTCTGGTACATGTCCTTCGAGCCAAAGCCGATATGATCGAGATAGGGTGCGTGCAGGGCGACCGCCCAGCCTTCGTCATAGGCGACGACCCGGTTCGACAACGCATGCGTCGCCGGGCCCTCTTCCGCCCCGTCGAGACCGGGGACGCCGAACAGATAGCCGGCGCTGGGCCACAGCGTCATGCCCGACCGCAGATCGGCAAGCGTCGTGCTGCCGCCATTGGTCATGGTGGTGCGAATGTGGATTTCGTCGTCGCCCGCGCGCAGCGTATAGCGCGTGGTCACGGCCACCGCGCCCCAATCGCGCGTCGCCTCCACCACCGCTTCCTCGGGCGTGTCCTTCACGACGGTGACCTGCTGGTGGCGGTTGGGCCAGGCCGACCAGGCGTTGGGGATGAAATCGGCGAAAACGACGGTGTCATGGCCGATCACGCCTGCCGCAACCGGCGCCAGATCGACCAGCGCACCGCGCGGCACGCCATAGGGCGGCGGCGTCTGGATGGCGAGGGCAAAGGCCAGCCTGTCGTTCATCACGGTCAGATCGCCGGCCGCCCTGGCATCGCCGCCAGGGATCGGCGTCGGGCCGTGGATCACCCGCACTTGCGCCTGCGCCAGCGAACCCCACAGCAACAGCACGAGAACCAGGCAGAATTGCGCCAACGCAGCGCGTTGCCGGGCAAAGCGCGCAGTTGCAGCGCCGAAGGAGCTCAAAGTCATCACCGGCCGGATCCTAACGCGATATCACGATCTGGCGAACTGTTACTTGCCGTCCGAAAGGCCGCCTTGCGGTGCGCGCGATGATCGGCCACCACTTGCCGATGATCGCGGACCAACCCATTCTGCATGTGCGGGGGCTCGGCAAGTCGGTTCCGGGGCCCCGGCGGCTGTTCCGGGACCTCGACCTTGACGTGGCGGGCGGCGAACTGGTGGCCATTATCGGCGAGTCCGGTGTGGGCAAGTCGACTTTGCTCAACATGCTCGCCGGGCTGGATGAAGCGGACGAGGGCAACATCGCGGTCGACGGGACGCCGCTCGCTGCGCTCGACGAGACCGCACGGACGCGACTGCGGCGGGAACGGATCGGCTTTGTTTTTCAGGCGTTTCACATTTTGCCTTATCTGACTTTGCGCCAGAATGTGGGCCTGCCGCTGGCGCTGGTTGCGCGCGATGCTGCGGCGGCCGAAACGCGCGCCGATGCGATGCTCGATGCGGTCGGGCTGGGCGGGCGCGGGCAGGGCTATGCGCGCGATCTGTCGGGCGGCGAATTGCAACGGGTGGCCATCGCCCGCGCGTTGATCCATCGCCCGGCGCTGATCCTCGCCGACGAGCCGACCGGCAATCTCGATCCCGCCACCGCCGCGCGCGTGCTGGCCCTGTTTGCCGACGCGGTGCGGCGCCACGGCGCGGCCGGCGTGATGGTCACGCATTCGGCGGCGAGCGCGGCCATTGCCGACCGGGTGCTGCGGCTTGGCGCGGATGGCTTGGTGGCGCACGATGGCCGCTGAGTCCGGCCGGCTGGCGCTGCGCTGGCTGATCGGCGGCGAATGGCGGTTTCACCCGGCGCGGTTTGTGCTGACCGCGGTCGCCATTGCGGTCGGCGTGGCGCTGGGTTTTGCGGTGCATCTGGTCAACGGATCGGCATTGGCCTCGTTCGACGGGGCCATGCGCGGGCTCAGCGGCGCGGCCGAATTGTCGGTGCGGGGCACCAGCCCGCTCGGTTTTGACGAGCGGCTTTACCCCAGGGTGGCAATGTCTGCCGGTGTCGCGGATGCCAGTCCGGTGGTCAGTCTGATCGCGCAGATCGGCAAGGCGCGGACCACGTTGCTCGGAGTCGATGTTCTGCGCGCGGCTGCGGTTACACCCAGGTTGGTCGGCATCCGGGCACGCGGGCTCGATGACGCGCAGGCCGGACCATTTGACGAAGCCGCGCTGTTCCTGTCGCGGCGGGCAATGGTCGAGGCCGATACGCGCGTCGGCGGACAAGTCGTGGTCGTCGCCAATGGCCATGCCGTGCCGCTGCGCGTTGCCGGCATTCTGTCGGGCACGGATGACACGACATCGATCGCGGCGATGGACATCGCCGCCGCGCAATGGCGGTTCGGGCGGCTTGGCCGGATCGACCGGATCGATCTGGCGCTGTCGGATCGCCCAGTGGCAGAGAGCGCCTTGCGCGGCAGCCTGCCGCCAACGGCGATCCTGTCAACGCCGGCTGCGCAAGACGCGCAGGGCGATGCGCTGTCGCGCGCCTATCGCTTCAACCTCGACATGCTGGCGCTGGTTGCGCTGCTGACCGGCGGCTTTCTGGTCTATTCGGCGCAGTCGCTGTCGGTGGTCCGGCGGCAACGTGCCTTTGCGCTGTTGCGGACGCTTGGCATGCCGCGCGGCGGCGTGGTCGCGGCGGTTCTGGTCGAGGGGCTGGTCATCGGTGTGGTCGGCGCGGGGTCGGGACTGGTGGCCGGCTATGGGCTTGCCTGGGCCGCGCTGCGCTGGTTCGGCGGCGATCTGGGGGCGGGCTATTTCCGCGATGGCGCCGCGCATGTCGTGTTTCAGCCACTGGCGGCATTGGGCTTTTTTGCGCTCGGCCTGCTTGCCGCCGGGCTTGGCAGCGCGTTGCCGGGGCGGGCCGCGTCGCGCGCGGCGCCTGCCGCCGCGCTGAGAAATTCGGGCGATGTGCTCGATCCGCGCCAGCCGGTGGCGTGGTGGCCGGCGGCGGTGCTCATCGGTGCGGGTGTGGGGGCGGCCCTGTTGCCGGTGGTCGGCGGACTGCCGTTGTTCGGCTTTGCCGGGATGGCGCTGATGCTGGCGGGCGGGGTGGTCGGCGTGCCGTGGTTCGCCAGGGCGCTGTTGACGCCGCTGGCGCGGACCCGGCGCGGTCGGGTGCCGGGCCTGCTGGCGATCCGGCACTTGCATGGCGCGCCGGGTGCCGCCGCAACCGCGCTGTGCGGGATCGTGGCGTCGACCGCGCTGATGATCGCGATGGCGACGATGGTCACCAGCTTTCGCGGCGCGGTTGCCGACTGGCTGGGCGATGTGCTGGGCGCGGACCTCTATTTGCGCACCACGGCGGGCGCGAGTTTCGACCCGGTCACACGCGCGCGACTGGTGACCACGCCGGGTGTCGCCGATCTGGTTTTCAGCCGGCAATTGCCGATCACGATCGCCGCCGATCGTCCGCCGGTCACGCTGATCGCCCGACCGTTGCGCGATGGGCGCAATCCGCTGCCGGCGGTGATCGCGCGTGCGTCGGCCGTGCCGACCGGCGCACTGCCGGTCTGGGTGTCGGAACCGGCGCAGCGGATCTATGGCTGGAGACCGGGCGATGTCATTGCTTTGCCGATCGCAGCCGGCACGCGCTTTGCGGTCGCGGGGGTGTGGCGCGATTATGGGCGGCAGGCCGGCGCGGTGGCGATCGACGACGCGGACTATCAGCGCCTGACCCGCGATGACGGGCGCGACCAGATTTCCGTCATGGTGGCGCCGGGCCAGATTGCCGCGCGGGTCGGTCGCGCACTGTTCGCCCGGCTGCCGCCGGCTTTGCGCGAACAGACCGAGATGACCGAGCCGGCGACCTTGCGCCGGCTTGCCCTGACGCTGTTCGATCGCAGCTTTGCCGTGACCTATCTGCTCGAAGCCGTCGCCATTCTGGTCGGCCTTGCCGGCGTGGCGGCGACGATGTCGGCCCAGACGATTGCGCGCGAACGCGAATTCGGGATGTTGCGCCACCTCGGCGTCACGCGGCGCCAGTTGATGACGATGCTCGGCATCGAGGGCGCGACGGTCGGCCTGACCGGCGCCCTGGCCGGGATCGCCCTCGGGCTGATCCTCGCCCAGGTGCTGATCCATGTGATCAATCCGCAGTCGTTCAACTGGACGATGGCGACGCGCATTCCGTTTGGCACGCTGATCGGTGTCGCGCTGGCGCTGATCGGCGCAGCGGCGGTCACCGCCGTGCTCGCCGGGCGACGCGCCACGTCGCAAAGCGCGATCCGGTCGGTGCGAGAGGATTGGTGATGCGCAAGGCAGCCCGGATTGTCGCTTGCCTGATGCCGTTTGCGGTGACGGCGGCCACTACGGTGTCCTATCCGGTGGTGCGGCCGGGGATCACCTTGCACTTCCCCGCCGACCACGGCGCGCATCCGGCATTTCGCACCGAATGGTGGTATGTCACCGGCTGGCTGCGGACGGCGGACGGTCAGGATCTGGGGTTCCAGGTCACATTTTTTCGCACCAGACCGCCGGTCGATGTGGGCAACCCGAGCCGGTTTGCCGCGCGGCAAGTGCTGTTCGCGCATGTTGCGCTGTCCGATGCCACCAGCGGCCGGCTGTTGCACGACGATCGCTCGGCCCGGCAGGGTTTCGGCCTGGCGTCGGCGCGGGTCGGCGATGCCCTGGTGGCGATCCGCGACTGGCACTTGCAGCGCACACCCGGCGGCCAATGGCAGACGCAGATCGCCGCCAAGGACTTTGCGCTGGCGCTGGATCTGCAACCGACCCAGCCGGCGCTGCTGCAGGGTGAGGGCGGCTACAGCCGCAAGGGACCGCTGCCGCAAGAGGCGAGCCTTTACTACTCGATCCCGCATCTGCGGGTCAGCGGCAGTGTCCGACGCGGCGGCAAGGCGGTGGCGGTGACGGGGCAGGCGTGGCTCGACCGCGAATGGTCGTCCACTTATCTCGATCCCGCCGCGCAAGGGTGGGACTGGACCGGGATCAACTTTGACGATGGCTCGGTGCTGATGGCTTTCCGCATTCGCCGCAAGGGTGGCGGCACGCTGTGGGCGGGCGGTGCGCTGCGCCGCGCGGATGGGACCACCACCGTGCTGGGGCCGCACGATGTCACTTTTCGTCCGCTGGCGACCTGGCGCAGCACGGCGACCGGTGCGGTCTATCCCGTCGCGCAGGAGGTCGGTATTCGCACGCCGGCCGGCCTTGCGCATTGGCGGCTGTCGCCGATCTTTGCCGCGCAAGAGATCGATTCACGGCGCAGCGGACTGCCGGTCTATTGGGAAGGCGCGGTGCGTACGCAAGGCGGTCGCGGCTATCTGGAACTGACCGGATACGACCAGCCTCTGGCGATGTAATGCCGCTCAGGTTGCGACCGGTCGCGGTCCGATGTTGGCGATTTCGAGCGAGGCGATGGCCGAACCATCGGCAGTCAGCACGAAACGGTCGATCAGCCGCGTGTTCACCAGCGCCTGGCCGACCCGTTGCCAGCGATAGTCGAACGCGGCGATCCATTCGCGCGGGCCGGCGGTGCTGCGGAACACTTGCGGGTCGATGATTTCAGTCAACGCGCTGTCGGCAAACAGCCCTGGATAGAACGTTGCGGCGGGCTGAATGCCGTACGTCGGCGAAGATATCACCCCGTCCGGCGCGAAACAGCCCAGCACGCCGTCAAGGTCGTGCCCCGGCAGGCTGGCGAGATAACGCCGCACCAGCGCTTCGCCGACGGCAAACGGATCGTGGCCCATGCGCGCCGCCTTACAACGGCAGGTGGGCGACGGCCTTCATCTCGATCAGCAGATCGGGATGGGGCAATTGCCGCACGGCGACGGTGGTCCGGGTCGGGCCGCCTTCGGTAAAGAATTCCGACCAGACTTCGTTGTAAGCGTCGAAATCGTCCATCGACACCAGAAAGCTGCTGACCTCGACCAGGTGGTTCAGATCCGCGCCGGAATTGATCAGGATGTCGCGGATATTGCGGATGACCGCGCGGGTCTGCACGCGAATGTCGCGCTGCATCACGCCTTCGGCATCGATCTCTGCCCCCTCGATGGTGTCATCGGGACGACGCGAACTGGTGCCGGAAACGAACAGAAAGTCCCCGGCCCGGCGGATATGCGGAAAGCGGCCTCTCGGCTTGGCCTTGCCCGGCACAACCCCGTTGATCGTCTCTGGCCGGGCGATCCCTGCGACAGTCATTTTCCCATCCTTATTCACAAGCAAATCCAAGCTGCCCCAGGCCAGCCACTTCGAGTTCGATCCACGCCCCGGGGGCCAGCGCGATGGCCGCGGTTGCACCCCCGGCAAGCACGATATCGCCTTCACCCAGCGGTTCCCCCGCCTCTGCGGCGACGCGTGCGGCGGTGATCAGCGAGCGCAGCGGATGGCCCATGATGGCCGCGCTGCTGCCGATTTCCATCGCCTGTCCGTTCATCGACAGGATCATGCCGCGATTTGCGACGTCGAAGTCGGGTCGCGCCGGATTGCCCAGCACAAATGCGCTGGACGAGGCATTGTCGGCGACCACATCGGTCAGGCTGAAGCGGAAATCGCGATAGCGTGAATCGATGATTTCCAGGGCCGGCGCCACCGCTTCGATCGCGCCAAGCGCCTCTGCGGCAGAAACATGCGCGGGCAGGGCACGCTTGAGGATAAAGGCGATTTCCGGCTCGACGCGCGGATGAACAAAGCGGCCCAGGGCGATCGTTTCGGCGTCGCCAACACGCATGGCATCGGTCAGGCGGCCCCAGATCACGTCATCCACGCCCATCTGGACGCGTTTGGCGCGGCTGGTAAACCCCATCTTGATGCCGGCCCGCCGTTCGCCGCGCGCCAGCCGCCGTGCGATCGACAGGCGCTGCACAGCATAGGCGTCGTCAAGCGTCAGGGTTTCGCCGATCTGCGGCACGGCGGTCGCATCGCGCGCCGCGTTGTCCAGCCGCTCTGCGATCGTTGCAACAAGGCTCATGACGCGTCTCCGGCCGAAAACTGGACTGAAACCGTGCCGAGCCCATCGATCCGCGCCTCATAGCGCTGGCCGGTGGCCGGCGCGATCATCGGCCCCAGCGCGCCGGTCAGCACCACCCCGCCGCGCCGCAACGGCTGGCCGCGCGCCGCCAGGGTCCGCGCCAGCCACAGCGCCGCGTTCAGCGGATGGCCGAGGCAGGCCGCGCCCGCCCCGACCGAGACCGGTTCGCCCCGGTTGAACAGCGCCATGCCGCACATGCGCAGATCGACATCGCCCAGCGCGACCGGGCGGTTGCCGAGCACCACCGCGCCGCTCGACGCGTTGTCGGCAACGGTGTCGACAAAGCTGATGTCCCAGCCGGCGATCCGGCTGCCGACGATTTCGATGGCCGGCAGGACATAGTCGATCGCCGCAATCAGTTCATGCGGCGCAAGGTCGGGCGCATCGAGATCCGCCCGCAGCACCAGCGCCACTTCGGCCTCGATCCGGGGTTGCATGACCGCCGTGATCGGGATGGTGGCACCGTCGGGATGGACCATGTCGGCAAACAGCGTGCCGAAATCGGGCTGGTCGACGCCAAGCTGTTTCTGGACGCTGGGCGCGGTCAGGCCGATCTTGTGCCCGACGATGCGGCGCCCCGCGGCCAGCGCGCGTGCGGTGATCAGCGTTTGCACCTGATAGGCCGCATCGGGCAGGTCCGCCGGCAGAATGGTGCGCACCGGCGCGCAGGGCACCCTGCTGGCCTGTGCCGCGTCGAGCCGGTCGGCGGCGGCGATGATAACGGGGTCGATGGTCACAGTTTCACGCAGACATTCTTGAGTTCGGAATAGAAATCGAGCGAATGATGACCGCCCTCGCGACCGAGGCCCGACAGCCGGGCGCCGCCGAACGGTGTGCGCAGATCGCGCAGGAACCAGGTGTTGAGCCAGACCAGCCCGACCACCAGCCGCCCGGCCATCCGGTGCGCGCGGTCAAGCCGCGTCGTCCAGATGCTGGCGGCAAGGCCGTACCGGCTGTCATTGGCAAGCGTCAGCGCCTCGTCCTCGGTGTCGAACGGCATGACGTGGCAGACCGGGCCGAACACTTCCTCCTGCATGGTCCGCGATGACTGGGCCAGCCCGGTCCAGACCGTCGGCTGTACGAAGAACCCGCGATTGAGTGCTTCGCCAAGGTCCGGGACACCGCCGCCGGCATGGACGTGCGCGCCTTCGGCCCGCGCGAGCGCCAGATAGCCGAGCACTTTGTCGCGATGCTGGCGCGATATCAGCGGCCCGAGATCGGTGGCGCTGTCCCATGGATCGCCGATCCGCATGGCCTCGGCCTTTTCCGCCAATGCGGCGACAAAGCGGTCAAAGATCGGCCGTTCGACATAGACCCGCTCGGTGCACAGGCACACCTGGCCGGAATTGAGGAAGGACGACCGCGCCACCCCGGCCACGGCCTGGTCGAAATCGCAATCGGCAAAGACCACCGCCGCATTCTTGCCGCCCAGTTCGAATGAGACCGGCCGCACGCCATCGGCGGCCTGACGCATGATCGTCGCGCCGGTCGACGATTCGCCGGTGAAGGTCAGCGCGTCGATGCCGGCAGATTTGACCAGCGCCTCTCCGGTCGCGCCCGCGCCGAAACCATGGACCAGATTGAACACGCCCGGGGGCACGCCGGCTTCGTGCATGACTTCGGCCAGCAGCGTGGCTGTGCCCGGCGTTTCTTCCGACGGTTTGGCGACGATCGTGTTGCCGCAGGCCAGTGCCGGCGCGACTTTCCAACTGAACAGCAACAGCGGCAGGTTCCACGGCGAAATGATCCCGACCACGCCGATCGGGCGGCGCAACGTGTAATTGAGCGCGCCTGCGCCATCCTCGGTCGGGGTTTCGAACATGTCGGTGCCGGCGCTGCGGATCAGGCTGGCAAAGGTGCGGAAATTGGCGGCGCCGCGCGGGATGTCGAGCCGCCGGGCCAGCGCGGCGGGCTTTCCGGTGTCGTGGACTTCGGCGGCGAGGAAGTCGTCAAAGCGCGCCTCGATCCCGGCCGCGATGCGGTCGAGCACGGCGGCGCGATGGTCTGCGGTGGTTGCCGCCCAGGCGCCGGCGGCGCGGCGCGCAGCGGCAACCGCTTCGGCCACCAGCACATCGCTGGCGGCATGGACCGTGGCATAGCTTTGGCCGGTGGTGGGATCGACGTTGGCGAATGTCGCATCGGTTTCGACGAATTGGCCGTCGACATAGCATCGGTAATCGCGTGTCATGATGGGGTGTGCCAGATCAACCAAGGATAAATTCCACGACCGCTGCGCCCGCCCCGTAGGTGGCGCCATAGCCGTGCACTTTCGCGCCGCTGAACCCGCCGGTCGCGCCCAGCACCCAGGCGAGATGCTTCATGCCCATGTCCGGCCGCGCAGCAGCGGTATAGGCGGGCAGCGCCTCGCGCGCCGCGTCGCTGCCCGCTTCGAGCGTGGTCAGAAATTCGCGGTTGGCCTGGTCATCCGCCGGGTTGACGATGCGATCGGCGGCGATGTCGATGTCGTGATCGAAATAGTTGCCCGACAGGCCACCGATGCCAAGCACCACGGCGCGACGGCCCAGATCGTCGGCGCATTGCGCCGCGATGGCCGCGATCTGCTCGGTGCGGGCAAAATCGTGATAGAGATTGTTGGCAGCAATGACCATCGGGATCGCTCCGCCGGGATTGACAAAGCCATTGGCCGCGATCGTGCCGCTGTCGATCGGAAATTCCTCATAATCGACGGCGCGCGACTTGATCCCCGCCGCGTTGGCCGCGTCGATGCAGGCCGCCCCGACCGCGACATCGGCGCGCAAGTCCATCTGCATGTCGCCATAGGCATACCAGTTTTCATCGACATGCAGCCCGGTGCTGTGCGCGCGCAATTGCCACAACTGGTCAAGCACGGCGATCCACTGCGTCGAATAGACCAGCAGGACATCCGGTTTGCAGGCGCGCAGCGCCCGGCCCGCCGCGCGCGCGGCGCCGGCAAGCGCACCCCACGGCGGATTGTCTTCGCGCAACAGCGGCAGGGGGTTTCCGGGCAACAGGAAGGCGCCGACGACAGGCATGGCGTGTCTCTTTCGAAAATGGGTTGGTCAAAGGGCGGGGGCGGTCAGGCCGCCAGGCGCCACTCCATCACGGCATTGCCGGTGCCGATCACCGTGCCATAGCCGTGCAGTTCGGCCGGCACATCGGTGTACTGCATCGCCGAAACCATCCACGGGAAGGCGCCCGATTTGACTTCGGCAAAGGCCTCTTCCACCCATTGCGGAAAGTGTTCCATCACTTCGCGCAACCGGCCCTGGCGCATCAGTTCGATCATCCGCATGTCCCACTGATAGCCGTGGTAGTTCTGCGGGTGTTCGCAGCTCATATCCTCGGGGATCGCCGGTTCTTCCTGAAAATGGTAATGCGAGAACGTGTTCGAACACAGCAGCACCGCGCGCTTGCCGCTGGCCTCGATCGCGCGCCGGGTGGCCTCTCCCAGCCGCTCCATCTGCTCGATGCCCTGGTCGAGGCGCAGATGATAGGGCGAATTGTTGGCGGAAATGCCGACCACCGGGATATCCCACTGCGGCCGGATCATGTGGAGCGTGGTGATCGTGCCGTAATCGACGCGGAAATTGGGATTGCGCATCATTTGCGCCGTCAACCCCAGATTGCGCGCCTCTTCACAACATGCCTCGGCCAGATCGACATCGACATCGAGTTCGAAGTTATAGCGGAACAAGTTGGGAAAAATCGGGTCGACCGACTTTCCGGCCAGTTTGCGCACGCCCAGGAAGTGGTGGCCGACTTGCGTGTTCCAATGCGGCGAATGCACCAGCAGCACGTCAGGCTTCAGCTCCTCGATGCTTTTGCGCGCGCGTTCATAGCCCCAGCGCAGCGGTTCCCATCCGCCGCGCGAGCGCGGCTCGTTCTGAGGCGGGTTTTCGGCATAGACGAGATGCGGAGGATGCGGCGCCACAAAGCCCGCGACAATCGATCCCTTGGTCATCGACATCTCCATATCTTACATAATGAGATATTGAATTCTCTATGCAAGAAAGTTATCGGAACGGCCAAACGACGTCAATCGAAATCGAGAAGATTTCGATGCCGGATTTCAGTCCTGTGTGGGGATGCGGGGGGCCAGCGCCACGGCGCGGATCATGACGCCCTGATGGGGGTGGGGCAGTTGCTTGACCGCGACGGTCGTACGGGTCGGGCCATCGTAATCGAAATATTCGGCATAGACCGAATTGAACGCCTCGTAATCGGACATGTCGAGCAGATAGGCCTGCAAGTCGACAAGGTCGTTCAGCTTGGCGCCGACGTCCTGCAACATCTCGCGGATCTTTTCGATCGTCGCGCGGGTCTGGCGCACGACATCGATCACGATGTGCCCGTCCTCATCCTCGGTCACGCCGGCAAAGCTGTCATCGGCCCGGCGCGCGCTGGTGCCGCTGAGAAAGATGAAATCGTCCACGCGTTTAAGGTGCGGATAATTGCCGCGCGGCCGGGCGGAACTGGCAAACACCCGGCTTTCGCTGAAATGCGCGGTGCTCAACTGGGCGACGCTCTGGCGCATCGCCGCGACGACTTCCTCGATGCGGCTGTCGGGCAGGCGTGATGCCGGGGCCGACAGCACGATCGCACCGACAATCACGCCTTTGGCATTGGGCAGGGGCACGGCGACGCTGCGCAACCCTTCTTCCCATTCCTCGTCCTCGACCGCATAGCCTTGCGCGGCGATCTGGCGCACCACCGGATCGAACGCTGCGGGATCGGTCAGCGTGCGCGCGGTCAGCGCGGACAGCGGCGTGCGTTCGAAATAGGCGGCGCGGGCCTCGCGGGCCATGTTGGCCAGGAATATCTTGCCCGGCGCCGTGCAATAGAGGTGCAGCGGCTCGCCCAGCGGGATCGTGATCGCCAGCGAACGATCGGGCATGGCCCGGGCGGTGTTGACCGCATGGCTGCCGCTGCGCACGGCAAAATGCGTGGCTTCACGAAATTGCGCGGCCAGCTTTTCCAGATGCGGCTGGACCTTTTCGGTGACCAGCGTTTCGGTTTCGACATTTTCGCCCAGACTGGCCAGCGCCTGACCCAGCCGAAAACGCCCGGCGGCGGTCCGGCTGACCGCGCCCTGTTCTTCGAGCGACAGCAAAAAGCGGTGCACGGTGGCCAGGTTGCCGCCGACAATCCCGGCAATTTCGGTTGCCGTCATGTCGCGTCCGCTCGCACCCATCGCCCGCAGGATGGTAAAGGCACGCGCCACCGAATTGTTCTTCGGCGTCAGTGTCGGCCCGCGAATGGCAACCTCCCTTTCATCGCACGCGCTGGCCACGACCGGGCTGGCGGACAATCGCCATGCCCCGCCGCAGCGCGCAACGCAATCCTGCCCGTGCCATCCGGCGGCACGGGCAGGGGGCGATCAATAGCGGATGCTGACTTCCACGCCGATCGTGCGCGGCTGGTTGGTGACCACGCGGTTATAGGCAAAGGTGTTGTAGGACAGGGCGTTCAGGTAGGACAGGTCGGCCTGTTTGTTGAACACGTTGTTGGCAAATACCGATGCGGTCCACCCGTTGTGTTCCAGGCTGACCCGCGCATCGGTCAACTGGTACGATGGCAACGGCTGATAGCCGGGCTGCGATCCGTTCTGGCTGGCATAAAGCGTCAGTTCCTGGCGCGATCCGGTGAAGTTGTAATTCACCCGCGCAACCGCGTGCATGTCATCACCGAACGTATAGCCGAACGTCGCCGCGCCCGACGCGGTCCAGCGCGGGATGTTGGTCAGCGGGTCGCCATTGACGATGTCTGTCGCGGGGCTGTTGCCGACGAATTGCGCATGGGCATAGCCGGCGTTGGCGGTCAGCGACAGGCCGTCGCGCGGCGATGCGCCCGGGATCAGCTTGATCGACATTTCGGCTTCGCCGCCATAGACTTCGGCCGGGGCCGAGTTGGCGGTATATGTGAAGCCGCAGACCAGATAGACCAGATTCTGCGGATTGCTCCAGCGTTCGTAATAGGCGTCGGAATTGAACGTGATCCGCCCGCCGGCCAGGCGCAGCTTTTCACCGGCTTCATAGTTCCACACCGAATCCTGCTGGAACGTCAGCGGCGAAACCGGACAACCAAACGAGGTTGCCACCGGCTGGTTCACCCCCGACGGACGAAATCCCTTGGAAATCGTGCCATAGACCAGCACGTTGGGGTCTGGTGTCCACGACAGGTTGAACTTGGGATTGACCCCGCTGTTGGTGTTGGCCGCCGGCACCGACTGGTTGTACAGCGTCGACCCGTCGAACAGAAATCCGTTCTGAAAGCTGACGGCATGGGTGTGGAAATCGAACCAGCGCAAGCCGGTGGTGAATTTGACCGTGTCGACAATCTGATAGCTGGCTTCACCAAACACCGCGATCTGTTTGATCCAGGTCGGTTCGGTGATGTAGGCGAAATTCGATCCATCGGCCAGCGTTGGCCCGGATTCGATATTGACCACACCCGGCGTCGGTTCGGAAATGTCGAAGTCCGAGCGGAAGTCCGAATAGAACACGCCGGCCAGCCAGTTGAACCGCGACGTGCCGTTCGAGGCGATGCGCAGTTCTTCGCTGAACTGGCGCGACTTGTCGTTTTCGTGGAACACCGACTCCCCGACCCCGCCCTGGTCGATATAGGGGCTGCCGCCCAGAATCTGCAACGCCACGTTCTCCGTCGCATCCTGGACCTGATTTTCGCTGCGCTTCCAATAGGCGGTCGACGAGGTCACGTCGAACGCGGCGGCGTGGTATTTGACGACCAGGCTGCCGAGATAGAAATTGTCGGTGATCGGTTCGGCCACATTGTACGGCTGGTAATGCGCGAGCACGCCGCCGACATTGCCGGGCACGCTGTCATAGGCGCTGTACCCGTCCTGATGCCCGTACTGATACATGAACATCGGCGTGATGGTCAGGTCGCTGGTCGGTTGATAGGCCAGTGTCGCGCGCACGCTGCGGGTCTTGTCCGCGTTGGCGTCGGGAATCACGTCGCTGGGCGCTTCGGACAGCACGTTCCAGCGCGTGGTCGAACCCAGCGGTTCGTTCCAGTCGGTGGCATTGTCGTGCCCGGTCACCACGCGATCGATCCAGCCCGCTGTATAGCCGACCGATCCGACCAGACGCAGCGCCAGTTGCCCGGGCACAATCGGCAGATTGACCATCAGGTTTTCGGCATTGTTGGCATTGTCGGCACCTTTTGTGCCCGACACCATGCCATCGGCGCTCATTTCGAACTTCGACAGGTTGGGGCTGTTGGTGATCAGTTTGATCGTGCCGCCCATCGAACCCGAACCATAGAGCGTGCCTTGCGGCCCGCGCAGCACTTCGACCCGGCTGATGTCATAAAGGTTGGGATCGATGACGACTTTGCCGTTCTGCGTGAACGAGGCGGCGGTCAGCGGCGTTTCGTCAAGGTAGAAGCCGACGGTCGGCGCGGCACCGCCACCCGACGACAGCCCGCGCAATTCGAATTCGGTCTGGCCGGGGCCTGAACTGCGTTCGGAGATGCCGGGAACGTCCTGCGCCAGCTTGTCGAAATCGGTCGCCCCGCGTGCGGCAATGTCCGCGCCGCTGAGCGCGGTCATCGAAATCGGCGTCTTTTGCACGGTCGAATTGCGCTTTTCCGCCGTCACGACGATTTCGCCGGTGTCGGTGGTGGTCGCGGCCGGCGTGCCGTGTGCGGCATCCTCGGCGTCGGCGGCATGGGCGGCGGTGGTTTGAATCGATAGCGCGAGCGCGCCGACCGAGGCTGCAACAGCCAGTCGTGCCAGATGAGACTTGATCACGCGGAGCTCCCCATATCTCAATATCTAAGATGCAAATCGCATAAGACAATATTTCAATGAAGGGTCAGGCATGTCAAGCGCCATTATCTGGCGGGCGGGGCCCAGGGCGTGTTTCGGGAAAAAAGGGCGCGGCGATGTGGCCGGCGCGCATCAGCGCGTCGGCATCGCAGTCGCGCCGCGTACCTTTGGCCGGTCAATCGCGCAGCGCGATGATCTTTTCATAGTTTTGCGCATCGAGCAGAGTCGGCGGCTGCCAGTCCGGATCGGGCGAGGGGTCGGGGCGGGCGTTCTTGACCGCCGCGATCAAGGCATCGGCGGCGATGGCTTTGATCCGCTCCATCTCTCCCGCCCAGGGTTTGCCGTATCCGGCAAAGACCGTCAGCCCTTCGAGGCTGCTGCTGATGAACAGCGCCAGCGTTTCAACCGTGCGCAAGTCGAGCGCCGGATTGATCGCCATGATGAACCGTTTGGGGATCAGGCGCGACCGCAAATAGATCGCATCGACCATGCGTGCGACATTTTCGTCGCGTCCGGCCAGGGTCCACAGCTCGGGAAACAGCCGCGTGGTCTTCAACGTCAGGATGTCATCGAGCACCGCGCCGATGAACGCCCGCAGGCGCGCCTCCGCAGGTTCGTCCGACGGCAGATGAAACGCTTCGAAAAACTCTTCATACGAGTTGAGCACACCTGACAACATGTCGAGCAAAAGGTCTTCGCGCGTGGAATAATAATGATAAATTGCGCCGCCCCGGATGCCCATGCGGCGCGCGATTTCGCGCAAGGTGACTGCGCCGATCCCGTCGTGGATCAGGATCTGGACCGCCGTTTCCAGGATCTGCACCACGCGTTCCTGCCCCGTGGCATAGACCCCGCTGCGCGCCTTTATCTTGAGCAGGGGAACTTCGAACATGGGATCTCCGATCGCAGGCCGGCAGCGCTGCGCGGCCATTCTATGCCCGCGGCAATGGCCGGTGTCACCCATGCTGTTGCACGAATACCGCACAAACCAAGCAGGGGTACAATATTGGTCACATGGTCAACATTGATACCTTGACCAATATTTTCGCTGACGTTTATGACATGACCCGCATCGGGTGGTCTGGGCCCGTGCGCTGCGCCTCCACGCCGGGGCTCGGCAAAAAACAACAGAACAGCAGGCAGGAAAGTCCACCCACGCATCATGAGGGCACACCAAAACATGACCCAATGTCGAAATCTTGCCAGCGTCACCGGCCGCGTGGCGCTTGCCGTCGCACTGTGCGCCGGCCTTGCCCGTGTCGCCCCGGCATACGCCGATGAAGCCGCACCCGCCGTCGCAAAGCCCGACGCACTGGGCGAAATCGTCGTGACCGCGCAAAAGCGGTCGACCAGCGCCGACAAGACGCCGATCAGCATCACCGCCGTGTCGGGTGCCGATCTGGCCGCGCGCGGCATCACCAGCTTTGCCGACCTTGCCGCCGGGACGCCGGGCGTCTCGATCAAGTCGATGGGGCCGGGTCAGACCGAATTCGAAATGCGCGGCATGACTTCGTCGGGCGGCAATTCCCCCACGGTCGGCTTTTATCTCGATGACATTCCGCTGACCTCGCCCGCCTCTGCCCAGAACGGCAAAGTGGTGATCGACCCGACGCTGTATGACCTGGCGCAAGTCGAAGTGCTGCGCGGGCCGCAAGGCACGCTGTACGGGTCGTCGTCGATGGGCGGCACGATCAAGCTGATCACCAACAAGCCAAAGCTCGACGCGTGGGAAGCCAGCGCCGAAGTGACCGGTTCGGGCACGCAGGACGGCGGTTTCAACCACGCCGAAAACGCGATGATCAACGTGCCGCTGACCAGCACGCTGGCCTTGCGCGCGGTGGTCAGCCAGTCGGACACTTCGGGCTTTATCGACCGCGTGGTGATTGCCGAGGGCGATTTCCCGGTGGCGACCAATGGCGGGGTGACGCGCGGCAATGTCGCCGGCGCGCCGGTCGCCGCCGACCACAAGGGATCGAACGCGCAGAACGTGATCGGCACGCGCATTGCCCTGTTGTGGAAACCCGATGCGAACCTGACGGTTACGCCGACGTTTTTCTATCAGCGCACCCACGCCGATGGTCCGAGCGACATCGACAGCGATCCGGGCACGCTGGCGCATTACCAGCCATTCGACGTGGCGGAGCCTTACACCGACGAAATCGTCATCGGCGCGTTGACCGCCAACTATCACTTCCCGACGTTCGACATCACCTCGGCGACGTCGTACTGGCATCGCAAGTCGACGATGATCCAGGACAATTCGGAAAACCTGCCTTCGGTCGGCGGCGGCTTTGGAGTGACCACCGACAGCGCATCGTATTACGGCCCCAACGGCACGGGCGCGATTGATGCGCTGGAAACCGACCCGTCGCAGCAGTTTTCGCAGGAATTGCGCTTTACCTCGACCACCAACGGGCCGTTCAAGTGGCTGTTCGGTGCCTATTTCGCCAGCTTTCGCTCGACCTGGAATCTGGAAACCGATGTGCCCAACGCGGCCGCGTTCCAGTCGCCGACACCGGTCATTTTCAGCCTGTCCGAACCCACCCATATCAAGCAATATGCAGCGTTCGGCGAACTGAGCTATGCCCCGACCGACAAGCTGCACATGACCGTGGGTCTGCGCGGGTATCATTACGACACCACGCTCGACATGATCACCGGCGGTTACGGTTCGCCGACGGTCGATGCCAGCTATATCACCCAGCACGTCGTGCAGAAAAGTTCGGGCGTAAATCCCAAGTTCGACCTGTCGTACCAGGCGACGCCCGACGCGATGGTCTATGCGACGATCGCGCGCGGTTTCCGCCCCGGCGGCGGCAACCAGCCATTGCCGGCCTCGAACGCCGCCAACGCCACGCCGTTTCAGCAGGGCATGTACAACACGCTGGTCGGGCTGGGCTATGCCAACGGCAATGCGCCCAGTGCCTATGGCCCCGACCACTTGTGGAGCTATGAACTCGGCGAAAAGCTGAAACTGTTCGATCGCCACTTGCGGCTGAATTCGAGCGTCTATTACGAAGACTGGCAGAATATCCAGACCGAACTGCTGCCCGAAGGCTATCCGCTGTTCGACAATGTCGCGAGTGCCAGGATCTATGGCGGCGAAGTCGAAGCGCAGGCGGTGCTGACCGGGAACCTCAGCCTCGGCGGCCAGATCGGCTATACCCATGCCGCGCTCAACCAGGCCAGCCACGGCCTGGCCGCCGGGCAGTTGCTGCCCGACGTGCCCAAATATTCGGGCGGCGCCAACGTGACATACAACCAGCCGATCGACGATGCGCACGATTTCACGTTCCGCGTCGACGAGACGTATGTCGGCGCGCGCGTCGGTCTGGCCACCTATCAGGGCATGGTCAACAACCCGAACACGCCGTTGCCGGGCTATAACCTGGTCAATCTGCGCACCGGGGTCAGCGCAAAGGCGGGCTGGACCGCCGCATTGTTCATCACCAATGTGACCAACAAGCACGCCACGCTGGAAAACGCGGCACAACTGGGCCTGCCCAACGCGTCGTATAACCGGGTCGTCACCAACCAGCCGCGCACATTCGGCGTGGACTTGACCTGGCATATGTAAAGACGAGAGGTTCGTCCCGGCGGGTCACCGCCCGTCGGGACGAGGTTTCCGAACCCTGTCCGATACAAGGAAACAGCGAATTGGCGCGTCGTCTGACAATTCTGGGCTTGCAGGCGGCGCCGCACGCCATCGGCGCGCCGTTTGCCGATTTCGCCGAAGAGGCGCGCGCGGCAATGGCGGCGCATCCCGGCACGCAGATGCTGGTCCTGCCCGAACTGCACCTGTTCCATCCCGGCACCGGGCGGATCGAGGCCGACAACACCGCGTTGCGCGCCGCCGCACAGCCCACCGGCGGCCCGCTCGATCGGGCGTTGTCGGCGCTGGCCGCCGAACTCGACGTGGTGCTGGTGCCGGGCACCGTGGTCGAGGCGGGGGCCAATGGCGCACTGTACAACACCTTGCGCGTCTATGGCCGCGACGGCGCGGTGCTCGCGACTTATCGCAAGGTGTTTCCCTGGCGCCCGACCGAACCGTTCGACCCCGGCGCGCACTGGGTGGTGTTTGATCTGCCCGGCGTGGGCCGGGTCGGCCTGACCATTTGCTATGACGCCTGGTTTCCCGAGGCGACGCGGCAGGTCGCCTGGCTGGGCGCCGAAGTGGTGCTCAACCTGGTCAAGACGACCACCGCGGACCGTCTGCAGGAACTGGTGCTGGCGCGCGCCAATGCGATCGTCAACCAGGTGTTCATGGTCTCGATCAATTGCGCCGCCCCCGTCGGCAAAGGGCACAGCATCGTCGTCGATCCCGAGGGGCTGGTCATCGCGGAATGCACGGCAGAGCCGGCGATGATCCCGGTCGCGATCGATCTTGACGAAGTTGACCGCGTTCGCCGGCAGGGCACTTGCGGCGAAAACCGCATCTGGGCGCAGTTTCGCGCGGGCGAGGCGCCGATCGCGCTGCCCGCTTATGCCGGCCGGATCGATCCCGCCGACTGGAACCCCGAATTGCGCGGCCGGGTCCCGGGGGGGCCTGCATGAGCGCAACCCGCCGCCATCTTGGCCTTAGCGCGCTGGTGCTGTTCGGGCTCGCCTATCTGGCGCCGCTGATCGTGCTTGGCACGTTTGGCGTGGTCGCCGCTGCCTCGCGCGGGGCGACGCCGGCCAGTTATGGCCTGGCGCTGGTCGCGATGCTGTTCACGGCGGGCAGCTATGGCAAGATGGCAGCGCTCCATCCGGTGGCGGGCTCTGCCTATAGCTATGTCTGTCATGCCATCGACCGGAGGGTCGGGTTTATGGTCGGTTGGGCGGTGACGCTCGATTACCTGTTCCTGCCGATGGTGATCTGGCTGATCGGCGCGGCCTATCTGCACGACAGCTTTCCGATGTTGCCGATGCCCGCACTGGTGCTGGCGTTTATCGTTGCGACGACGGCACTCAACATCCTGGGCTTTCGCCTGGCCAAAGGGGTGAACGGCGCGCTGATGGCGGTGCAGGCGGTGGTTATCGTGCTGTTCGTGGCGCTCGCGCTGGGATTTGTCATGCATCAGGACGTGGTGCGGCCGCTGGCGCCCTTTGCCAATCCGGCGACCGGGCTGGCGCCGATTGCGGCGGGTGCGGCAATCGCAGCCTATTCTTTCCTCGGGTTCGACGCGGTGACCACGCTGGCAGAGGAATGCCACGATCCGCGTCGGATGCTGCCGCGCGCGATCTGGCTGACCGCGCTGATCGGCGGGGTGATTTTCGTTGGCGTCGCCTATGTCACCCAACTCGCGCATCCGGGTTATGCCTTTCGCGATCCCGCTGCGGCGGCCAACGAGATCGCCCGTGCGATCGGCGGGCGCGCGTTCCAGGCGCTGTTTCTGGCCGGGCTGGTGGTTGCGCAATTTGCCAGCGGGATCGCCGCACAGGCCGCCGGCGCGCGTCTGATCCATGCGATGGCGCGCGACGGTGTGCTGCCGCGTGGCTTGCTCGGGCAATTGCACCCCGGGTATGGCACGCCGGCGGCGGCGGTACTGCTGACCGGGGCGGTCGGGTTGCTTGCGCTGGGCCTGACGGTCGAAAGCTCCACCTCGTTCATCAACTTTGGCGCGTTTACCGCCTTTGCCGCCGTCAATCTGTCGGTGATTGCCACCGCGCGCCGGAACGGCACCGGCAGGGACATATCGTCAGTCCTGGTCTGGTACGTCGCCCCGGCAATCGGGCTGGTGATCGACGTGTGGCTGCTGACCCGGCTGGAGCCGCAGGCGATTGATCTCGGCCTCGGCTGGCTGGTGGTCGGGATCGGCGTGTTGACCTGGCTGACGCGTGGTTTTCGCCGTCCGCCGCCCGCGCTCCACGTCATATCCCATTAGGGCTCAATGGCGCGCGACCGTCAGCAGCCCGCCAACCCCGCCGACGCCGGTCACGATAATCTGCACGCCCACGCAGAGCAGCAGAAACGCCACCAGCCGCGACATCGCGCGGGCGCCGGACGGCCCGAGCAGAGTCGTGATGGTGTCGGACCAGCGGTAACACAGCCAGATCAGCAGCGCGATCGCCGCCGCGGCGAGGCTCAGTCCGCCGAAAAAGCCGAGCGGCGCAAAGCCGGCCACCGGGCGCTGCGACGACAGCGCGATGGCGACCGAGATCGTTCCCGGCCCCGTCGTCAATGGCATGGTCAGCGGAAAGAACGTGATGTCTTCGGCATTCTGCGCCGGCTCGGCCTGCTGGGCCTTGCGTTGCTCGTGCGCCTCTGGCTGCATCAGCAGGCCCCAGGCCTGCACCGCGACGACCAGCCCGCCGGCAATCCGCAGCGCGCTGAGGCTGATGCCAAAGAAATTGAGGATGTACCCGCCAAGCCAAAGTGACGCGAGCAGCACCACCAGCGCAAAGAACCCGATGCGGACCGCCATTCTCTGCTTGTCCTCGCGCGATCGTCCGGCGGTGACCGCGTCAAAGATCAGCGCTCCGCCGATCGGATTGACGATCGAGAACAGCGCCGGAAAGGCAAGCAGGAACGCGCCCACAGCGGTTTCGACGGGGATCGGGCTTATATCCATGGCGTGTGCCCAATCTGATCTGCGAGGTGCCGGCTGGTCGGATTAGAGCAGAGCATCGACCTGATTTCAACTCCTTGGCCAGGCGTGCCAGGCAAGCGAGGTCGGCTTACCAGGCGACAGTCATCCCTTGGCGGTCGAGATAGTGCAGGCCGGGATTGTGCTGCTGCGCGATCACCACGTCGACAATCTGCGGGATCGTCTCTTCCAGGCTGAAAGGGGCCTGCGGCCCGCCGAGTTCGGTGCGGATCCAGCCCGGTGCCAGCAGCAGCATGGCGAGCGCGGATTCGGCATGGCGCGCGGCATAGCTGCGCATGTACTGGTTGAGCGCGGCCTTGCTGCCGCGATACACTTCGCGGCCGCCTCTGGTGTTGTTGGCAATGCTGCCCTGGCCGGACGACATCACGCCGATCAGGCCGTCTTGCCCGACCAGATCCTGCAGCCCCTCGACGGTTCGCATCACCCCCAGCGCATTGGTCAGCATGACGCGGATGAACACGTCGTCCGATACTTGTGCGATCGTCTCGTCCTGTTCGGGGTTGGCGGTGCCGGCGTTGACGAACAGAATGTCGAAACGGCGGTCCGACAAGCGGGCGCGTAACGCCGCAATCTGCTGCGCGTCGGTTATTTCCAGTCGTTCGATGGCGAGGCGGCCGGGATGGGCCTTGGCCAGTTGGTGCAGGCCACGCCCGCCACTGCGCTCGGTGCCGAGGACGTGCCATCCCCTGGCGAGGAATTCCGCCGCCATGGCCAGGCCAAGGCCACGCGACGCCCCGACCAGCAGGATCGATCCGGCGGGGTTTTCCGATGCATCGGGCTGCATTGTCATGTCTTTCGCGTGAGGGAGAGGCGCGGGTAGCATGGCTAGCCCAGAACGGCGCCTCGCGCACATAGGTGAATTCGCCTGCGCCTGACCAGGCTTTCCCGTCGGGATGGCGCAGTTCGATACCGGCAAGGTCGTTTTCGACGCGGATCTGGCCGAAGTCGCAAGACAGTTTTGTCATTGCGGTGCGTTACGGCTTCACGTGTGCATCTGACAACCAACCCTGCGCGGTTCGTCGCGCCAGCCGTGCGGCCCGACGCTTGTGCCAGATCAACAGGCCGGTGACCGACAACATGGCGACCAGGGCGCCGATCAGGCTGACCATCATTTGCCACACCGGACCGAACACACGGGCCATGTGGAGCGCGACGATCCAGTCGGTAAAGCGGTTGGCGGCCGGCGCATTGCGCGCAAGCGTGGTCGCCATCAGCCGGCCACTGTTGCTGTCGAAGATCACGCGCGAACCGCCGCCCGCATCCGGAATATCGGCGCGGGTGGTAAAGCCATAGACATAGACCCCGGCGCTCGGCACGTGCCACAGCCAGGTCGTTCCCCGCGGCACAACGGCGGGGTCGACTTCGCGCGCCAGCATCTGGCCCCGTGCGCGCGCTGCGGCAAAGTCGATTGCCGGGTGCAGGCGCGGCGAGGGCAGGGAGAACGAGGCCAGCACGGCATTGGCGTCCCGGCCGCCCAGCGCGCGCATGGCCGGGCCATAGATCTGCGGCAGGTTGAACGACACGCTCGACAACGCAAACACCAGCAGCGCCGGCCAGATCCACAGCCCGCCGGCACGGTGGAGATCGAAAGTCACTTTCGTCCGCGAAGCGCGCCAGCGCACCGCCCATGCCGGCCGCCACCGCGACAGCCAAACGCGCGGCGCCGGTGCATCGGCACGCTGACGACGTGGCAAGGTGAGGGCAAAGCCGACCAGACAGTCCAGCGCCCAGACCAGCGCGGCCAGGCCCATCACCCATTCCCCCCACGACCCCATCAACAGCGAATAATGCAGTCGATAGACGAACGGCATCAGGTTGGTGATGCCCTGGGTCAAGTCACCCCAGCGGCGATGCCCCAGTTCCTGCCCGGAACAGGGATCGATGAACAGTTCATCCCAATCGGGCGCATGGTCAGGATCCTGCCAGGTTACCCGCAGGCGCAAGGCATGGCCCGGCGTCACGGTCAGCGGCAGAAACGACACCACCATGCCGGGGTGGCGCGCCTGTGCCGCACCAACCAGCGCCACCGGATCGCGCACGGCGGCGCCCGCCGTTCCCGGCCTCGCCAGCACCAGCCCCGGCGCGGTCCATGCCTCGATCGTGTCCTGCCAGGCAAGGGCAGCGCCGGTCAGCCCGGCGATTGTCAGGAACAGGGCGAGCGTCAATCCCGCCCAGCGGTGGACAAGGACCCAGCTTTGACGTCTGGTCACCGGCGCTTACCAGCGCCAGCTGAGTGTCGCCTGCACGGTGCGGCGCTGCCCGTACCAGCACCACGCGTCATAGGCAGGGTAGAAATAGCAACTCGTCAGATATTTCCGGTTGAACAGGTTGGTGGCGTTCAGCGCCACGGTCATGCGTTCCAGCCGGGCGTCGAGGTTTGCAAGGTCGTAATGCAGCATCGCGTCGACCACGGTGTAGCCGGGCGTATAGACCTGGGCGTAGGCATTGCCGGTCAGCGTCCGGTCGAACACCCCGCCAAACACCCGGTCGACATGGCGCACGCCCGCGCCCAGGTTAAGGCCTTTCAGCGGGCCCTGTCTGGCCGTCCAATCGAGGTTGACGGCAAGATTGCCATCGCCCGCGCCGATCAACCCGCCGCCGAGATAACGGCTGTCGGCATCGGCGACATCGCGCACATGCTGGTGGCTGTACGCGCCGCGCAACGCAAAGCCGAGCGGCAATGGCGCGCTGGCCTCGATTTCAAAGCCTTCGGAACGGTACCTGCCGCTCTGTGTGGCGAGAAAAGTGACCGGGTTGGTGGTCACCACATTGACCTGCTCGATATGGAACCAGGCTGCGCTGATCAGGATGGCTGTCCCGCCGGGCTGGTACTTGGCGCCCAGTTCCACTTGCTTGCCGAGCGAAGGCTTGGCCAGACCGCCGGTTTCCAGTTTCGCGCTCTGTGGTTCGAACGACGTGGCATAGCTGACATAGGGTGCCAGGCCAAAGTCGGTCCGGTACAGCAGGCCCGCGCGTCCGGTGAATTTGCGGTCGGCCTGGGCCTGTGTCCCGTCATCGGTGCGGGCCCAGTCCTGCCGACCCGACAGCAACAGGCGCAGGCCGCCCCAGCGGATCGTGTCCTGCGCGTAGAGCCCGGTCTGTTTCTGATGAATGTCATAGACGCCGGGGGTGGCAAAGGCGCCCGCGGCATAGCCGGGCACGGTGTAGGGTGATTGGGGGACGGGTTGCGTGCCATAGACGGGGTCGAACGCATCGATGTCGTTGGCCGCACCGAATGCGGCGATTTCGAGCGAATGCGCGGTCTGATAATCGACCCCGAACAGCAGGTCGTGCGTGATCGGACCGGTTGTCAGCGTTCCCGACAGCTGGTTGTCGAATGTCCAGTTGTCGAGCGTCTCGTGGCTGGCATAGCTGCCCCGGCCGAACGTGCTCATCGCGGCATTGGTGGGAATGCCGGTTTGATAGATCGCGCCCAGATCGCTGCCGACATATTGATAACGGCCGCTCGACCGGATGTGCCAGCCGTCACCGAAATCATGCGTCAGAATATAGGTCCCGGCGGCCTGGTTGCGGCGGAAAAAGTCGTCCGGTTCGCCGTCGGCAAAGCGCGTGCTGACCGTGCCGCTGGGGTCGGCAAACAGCGTGCCATAGGCCGGTGCGCCGCTGTAATTGCCGTTTTTGGGATCGTGCGACCACGCGCCCAGCACTGTCAGCGTGGTCGCGCTGTCGATGTTGGCTGTGACCGCACCGCTCAGCGTCTGGCGATCGCGACTGCCGAAATATTGCTGCGTGTGGGCGCCGTTGATGCTGCCATACAGTCGTACGGCGATCGCATCCGACAGTTTGCCGCCGATGTCGGCATCGGTGCGATAGAGGTCGTACGTGCCATAAGTCCCCGCGAGCGAGGCGTAAAACGGCTGGTCCAGCGGCAACTTGCTGGTCATCGCGACCAGACCGCCCGGGCTCGATTGTCCATAGAGCGCCGAGGCGGGACCTTTGATGACCTCGATATCCGCCAGGCGCGACACATCGACTTGCGGCACGGCATAGCCCGTCGCGCTGGCAAACTGTTTCAACCCGTCGAGATAGATCGGCGCGTCGAACCCCCGCAACTTGAACTGGTCATAGATTTCCGCCCCGGCGCCGCGCGTTTCGGGCGTGATGCCCGCGACATAGCGCAACGACTGGTTGAGATTGGCAAGGCCGAGACTGGCGATATCCGACGCCGAAATCACGCTGATCGATTGCGGGGTTTCGGCCAGCGGCAGGCTGGTTTTGGTGGCCGCCGTGGCCGAAGCCGTCTGCGCCCCGGACACGACGATCTCTGTTCCATCGCCCGGATCGGCGGCGGCATCCGCAGCTTCGGCTGCGGCAACGGGCATTGACCAGGCGTCGACAGACAAGGCCAGCAACGAGGTGCCAAGCAGGGACAAAATGGCTGATGAACGCAACGATTGATCCTTTTCGATCGGCCGGGCGGCACGCAGGCAGCAACGCGCCCTCCGGCGGGCGTGCCGGGTGGTGCGAATTGGCCGTGGGCGAATGCTATGGTTGGTCGGCAACCCGACCTGACCGCCTGCTAATGCGAGTCGTTCGCAATTGCAAGCGCGAGGATGCCAATCTGTGGCAAAATGTCGCGCCTGGCGCCGATGTTTGCAGTGACCGGGCAGCCAATCCGATGGACGGCGCGTGCCGGATGGACCAGAGAGCGCGCTGAATGATCGTAAGGGTCCAGAGCGTCTATGCCGTGGTTCAGACTGGAATTGGATGGAATCGAATGCGGGTTTCACGAGGGGCTGACGGTTTGCGGCACATATGTGCCGCATGACCATCCCGCCTCGCTCGATGTCCTGTTTCCCGACGACAGCCTGTGCCGGTTGCGCTGGCACATTCTGACCCGGACGTCGCCCGTCACCTATTACCTCAATCTGGCAGAGGACTATAACGACGAGCCATCCGATCGCGTGCTTCAGAACACCGACACCTATCGCTCTGCCAGGGCCTATCTGCTGGCCTATGATATCGACAGCCTGGAGATCGGGATTGCCGTCGACAACGAGGCAAGCTTTGCCCCGTTCCTGTTCTCGGCCCTGTCGCTCGACATGCGGATCTTTCTCGATATCGAGGTCCAGTTCGCCGATGCCGAAGGCGCGCCCGCGCCGACGTACGAGGGGTTCTGGGGCCAGGCCGAGCCGATGTTCGTTCGCTCCGCGCCGCGCTTCACGGTGCAACCGCGGGAACGGCGCTGAACCTGGCGTATCGCGGATGCGCCATTTCCTTTTAGGGCCGCTGGAACATACCCGGTCGCGGCGCTTTTTGTGTTCGACGCCGAAAGGCGTGAAGCGGCGATCCGGCTTCGCTGCACAAGAGGCGTTCTGCTGACAGCCTATGGGCGCATTGCAAACTGTCGCTGGCCGCCAGGTCAGACTGTCGGAACGACTGGTTGCGTTTGTCGCCCTGGCATCACCCCGCAGGCCCGGTCGCATGGTCTGCGCGGTTTCGGCCAGTCTGTTGCTTGCGGGCTGCGGCGCGCCGGTCCTGACTCCGGAAGGTCCGGTGGCGCGGGGCGATGTCAAAGTGCTGTTCGACGCGGTGGCGCTGATGCTGACCATCGTGGTGCCGACCATTGCGCTGACTCTGGGTTTCGCCTGGTGGTATCGGGCGGCCAACACGCGGGCCGGGCGGTTGCCGAGATTCATCTATTCCGGCCGCATCGAACTGGTGGTCTGGGCGGTTCCGCTGCTGACCATCATGTTCCTTGGCGGCATGATCTGGATGGGATCGCACGATCTCGACCCGGCCACGCCGCTCGACACGCCGGGCGCCAAGCCGCTGGAAGTGCAAGTCGTCTCGCTCGATTGGAAGTGGCTGTTCATCTACCCCGATGAAGGCGTGGCGAGCGTCAACACGCTTGCCGTGCCGGTCGGGCGCCCGATCCATTTTTCGCTGACATCCGCCAGCGTGATGAACGCGTTCTATGTGCCGCAGATGGGATCGATGATCTATACCATGAACGGCATGGCGGATAACCTGAACCTTCAGGCCGACAAGCCGGGCACCTATCGCGGTTTTTCGGCGATGATCAGCGGCGACGGCTTTGCCGACATGCATTTCGACCTGCACGCCGTGCCGCCCGGCCAGTACGCCGCCTGGATCGCCGCAGCAAAGGCGGCTGGCCCGCTGCTCGACGCTGCCGGCTATGCCGCGCTATCCCGCCAGAGCGCCCATGTGACGCCGTTCACCTATCGCGCCGTGCAACCGGGTCTGTTTCAGGCGATCGTCAGCCAACAGATCGCGCCGGCGCCAGGCCCTCCGGAAAAATCGCATTCCAACACCCGCGTCTTCCCCAAACCGCTGGAGCCGAAATGAGTGTTTTGCTCGGGAAACTGAGTTGGAGCGCGGTGCCGCTGGACGAACCGCTGCCGATGGTTTCGGCGGGGGTGATCGCGCTGGCACTGGCGGGTGTGGCGATCTGGGTCATCCGCAACGGCTGGGCGCCCTATCTGTGGCGGGAATGGATTACGAGCGTCGATCACAAGCGGATCGGGGTGATGTATTGCGTGCTGGCGCTGGTCATGCTGCTACGCGGTTTTTCCGACGCCATCCTGATGCGATCGCAACAGGTGGTGGCGTTCAACGCGCCGGGGTTCCTGCCGCCGGAACATTACAACCAGATTTTTTCGGCCCACGGCACGATCATGATCTTTTTCGTGGCGATGCCGTTCATGTTCGGCCTGATGAATTTCGTGCTGCCGCTGCAACTTGGCGTGCGCGATGTGGCGTTCCCGACGTTCAACTCGGTGGCGTTCTGGTTGACCTGTTCGGGTGCGCTGCTGGTCAATGTCTCGTTGGTGGTGGGCGAATTTCAGCGCACCGGCTGGCTGCCCTATCCGCCGCTGGCAGAGATCGCCTATTCGCCGGGGGTTGGTGTCGATTACTGGCTGTGGGCGATGACCATATCCGGGGTCGGGACGCTGATCGGGGGTATAAACCTGGTCACGACCATCCTGAAACTGCGCGCGCCGGGCATGAACTACATGCGCATGCCGATGTTCTGCTGGACGGCGCTGGCCACCAACCTGCTGGTCGTGGCGGCCTTTCCGGTCCTGACCGCGACATCGGCCATGCTGCTGCTGGACCGCTATCTGGGCTTTCACTTTTTCACCAACGAGGCCGGTGGAAACGTGATGATGTTCATGAACCTGATCTGGGCCTGGGGGCATCCAGAGGTCTACATCGTCATCCTGCCGGCGTTCGGGATATTTTCTGAAGTCATTGCGACTTTTTCGGGCAAGCCGCTGTTCGGCTATCGCTCGATGGTCCTGGCAACGCTGGCGATCTGCATTCTGGCGTTCATGGTCTGGCTGCACCACTTTTTCACGATGGGTGCTGGCGCCAACGTCAATGCGGTGTTCGGCATCATGACCACGATCATCGCCGTGCCCACCGGGGTCAAGGTCTTCAACTGGCTGTTCACGCTGTACGGCGGCACCGTGCGCTTCACCAGCCCGCTGCTGTGGTCGCTGGGCTTTATGGTGACCTTTGTGATCGGCGGCATGACCGGCGTGCTGCTTGCCGTGCCGCCGGCCGATTTCCTGCTTCACAACAGCCTTTTTCTGGTCGCCCATTTCCACAATGTGCTGATCGGCGGGACGCTGTTTGGCGCCTTTGCCGGCTACACCTTCTGGTTTCCCAAGGCGTTCGGTTTCCGCCTGCATGAAGGGACCGGCAAGGCGGCGTTCTGGTTCTGGCTGGTGGGCTTTTATGTCGCGTTCATGCCGCTGTACTGGCTGGGTTTTCTGGGCATGACCCGGCGGATGCAGCATTACGACGTGGCAGGGTGGCAACCGTGGCTGGTCGTGGCCGGGTGCGGTGCCGGCCTGATCCTGATCGGCATCATCCTGCAGATCGTGCAGCTTTTCACCAGCATCCGCGACCGTGAAAGCCTGCGCGATGTCACTGGCGATCCCTGGGACGGCCGCTCGCTGGAATGGGCGACAGCCTCGCCGCCGCCGGTGTTCAACTTTGCCATTCTGCCCGAAGTGAATGCGGACGAGGCCTATTGGAGCCTAAAGTCAGAGGCTCGCGAACAGCAGCGGCTGGCGGAAGAGCCGGAGTATCAGGCGATCGAAATTCCCCGCAATTCACCGACCGGGGTGGTCTGCGCGTTCTTTGCCACCGTGGTCGGTTTTGCCCTGATCTGGCATATCTGGTGGCTGGTGATCGCGGGCCTGATCGGCGCCTATGGCACGTTTGTGGTGTTCGCCTGGCGCGACCTGACCGAAGAGGAAATCCCCGCCGCAGATGTCGCCCGCATCGCCAGGGCCAATCGCAGCGTTCGCGCCGAGGCCTTGCAGGCGGAGGTCGGATCATGAGCGCCGCGCACGCCGCCAATCCGCACCACGGCGGTCATCGCGCCGAAACCGGCACCGGCCGGGACGGCCCGGCATCACGGCGGATCACCGTCAGCTATGGCTTCTGGATATTCCTGCTGTCGGACATCGTCATGTTTTCGGCGTTCTTCGCCGCGTACGCGGTGCTCGCTTCGGCAACGGCAGGCGGCCCGTCCGGCCACCAGCTTTTCGAATTGAGAAACGTGGCGGTCGAAACGGGGTGTCTGCTGCTGTCTTCATTCGCGTGCGGCATGGCCAGCATCGGCGCGCTGCTCAAGAGCGTCAGGATATTCCAGATCGCGATGGCCGTCACGTTCGGTCTGGGTGCGATATTTCTCGCGCTGGAAATCAGGGAGTTCGCCGGCCTTGTCGCGCAAGGTGCCGGCCCGCAACGCAGCGCGTTTCTGTCGGCGTTCTTCTCGCTGGTGGGATGCCATGGGCTGCACGTCACGGTGGGTCTGCTCTGGCTGCTGACGATGATGGCGCAAGTCTGGGCCAAGGGATTTCGCGCGGACATCCAGCGACGCATCTTGTGCTTCAGCCTGTTCTGGCACGCGCTGGACATCATCTGGGTGGCGGTGTTCACCGTCGTTTATCTGTTGGGAGCCGCGCTATGAGCGAAGAGTCCGACGCGATCGCTCCGGGCGATCTGCCTGCGGGCGACGAGGGGCTGGACGAAAGCGGCGTGCGGGGCGCCGTGATCAGCTATGTCATCGGGCTGGTCCTGGCAACCGGCCTGTCGGCGGCGTCGTTCCTGCTGCCGCTGACCGGCCTCGTCTATGCCCCTGCCTTGCCGGTGGCGCTGGTGGTCATGGCGATCGCACAGATGGGCGTCCATCTGGTGTTCTTTCTCCACATCACCACCGGGCCCGACAACACCAACAATGTTCTGGCGCTGGCGTTCGGCGTGCTGATCGTCTTTTTGATCATGGCCGGTTCGCTCTGGATCATGGCCAACCTCAACCACAACATGTTGCCGATGACCCAGATCATGAAAATGCAGCGTTAGTGCACTGAATCTGAAGTTCGCACCATTATCATTTGGATCGGGTCCTGGGTGACGGTGGTTTAATGGAACGAACTGCTATTCGACCATATTAGAGTGAAAGGGGGCCGGGACCAATTCCCCCTCCATGCGTTGCGTCGACTTGCGCGAATGCAGACGGCGTGTTGCAGCCCAGGCGCAACAACGACGATCACTGCAAGTGTCGGGCGGAATCGAGATCCTTTTGCAGGTCGGGCAGGGTATTCTGCGCCAACATCCTGACATCGTCGGGAGCAGGACCGGCCGCTTCGCTGGTACAATCCGCAATGTCGCTCTGGTGGTTCTTGACCATGTCGCCCAGGAATTCCTTGTCGAATTCGCTGCCGGACAGTCCTTCAAGCTTGCTCAGTTGCTTTCTTGCCTCCGGCAGCAGGTCGGACGGCAAAGTCATGCCGTAATGCGCCGCGACGCTGACGACGGCAGCCCGGTTTTTCGCGCGATCGGCGGCCAGAGTGCGGCCATAGTCGGCCACGGCCGTTCCGCCTTTGGTGGTGGCAAGCGTGCCGAGCAGCATTTCGGCATCGTCGCCCTGAATGGCCTTTGCCAGAAATTCCTTTGGCGTCGGCGCCTTGGCACAACCTGCGGCGAACCCCAGAAGAACAAGCGATATAATGGCACGGCGCATGGCAACGGTCTCCTCAAGCGGACTTTAACAATACGCGTGAATCTGCATCTCGGGTCCAATCCTGCCCTTTGTTTCAGCAACTGCGCGCGACTGGCCATTCCTGCACTTGTCCGCCTTGCGCCGGGCCTTTTGGCTTACATCACGGCATGGAATGCCTTGCCCACCAACGCAGTGATCGCCATCGCAACAGCGCCGGCATCACCGCCGACATCCCCAACGGCGCATAGAGCACCATTTGCGGCTTGCAGACAATACCCGTCACAAGAGGGGCGGCCCCTCCGGAAATGACGCTGAATGCAGAGGCGGGCTCGGACCCGTAGTCAGCCCGCCGGAATCGCGTCGGGCACCGGAACACATCGGCGATCGACGGGTTTAGCCTTGGGCCCGCAATCCTGCGGCCTGAACTCGGGAAGCGTACCATGTCCATTCTGGATAAGGCAATTGCCGCACTCACCCCTCCGGAAAGCGATGAAGATCGAGCCGAAGCCCGGCGCAAGGCCGAAGCGGCGGCCACACCGGGCGACTGGCTGTCCGCCGTGCTCGATCACCATCGCCAGATCGAAGCCGCATTCGAAACCGTCGCGCGAGCCCCCGACGCGTCGGCCCGCGTCGATGCGCAAAAGGCACTTGGCGTCCTCTTGACCGGGCATTCGATCGCCGAGGAAGTCGCGCTCTACCCGGCGCTCGCGGCGCACCACCAGACCGGGCATGCCGAACTCGCCTATCAAGAACAGTCGGCCGCCAAGATGGAACTTGGGCTGCTTGAGCGGCTGGACCCGATGAGCGAGGACTATCTCGACAAGTTCGAGCATATTCGCGGCGCGGTGCTCCACCATGTCTATTCGGAAGAAGGAACCTGGTTCCTGGAGCTGAAGCAAAGCCTGCACGCCGACGAGCAGGCAAAACTTGCCGCGCGCTATCACGAGGAATTTGCCCGCTACATGGGGTCTGATTCCCACAGCAGCGCGTTTTTCACGACTTCGGCGTGATTGCACAGAAATCTCGCGGCCCGCGATCGCACCGTCGCGGCAATGCTTCGACAACGGGTATCAACCGATCAGCACACGCGTGCCGATCGATACCGCGAGCGCGGGCACCATTGTCACCACGCCGACTTTCAGAAACCGCCAGAATCCGACATCCTGACCTTCGCGCCGGATCGCTTGCAACCACAGGATGGTTGCAAGCGATCCGGTGATGGACAGGTTCGGACCGAGATCGACGCCGATCAGCAGGGCATCGATAATCACCCGCGGCGGATGGGCCTGCGCAAGGGCGGTGCTGGCGACCAGCCCGGCGGGCAGGTTGTTCATCAGATTGGCGCCAAAGGCCAGGATGGTGCCGGCCTCGGCCGCGCCGCGCAATGGTTGCACCGCTGCGGCGGTCATCGCCTTGGCCACCAGCCGGATAACTCCGGTGCGATCGAGTGCCTCGACCAGCACGAACAGGCCGGCCACGAGCGGCAGCACGCTCCACGACACTGAACGCGCCAGCGCAATCGGCGACCGCCGGCCCAGCGCGCAGACGCCAAGTGTTGTCGCGAGGCCGGCAAGACACGTCGCCAACCCAAGCGACAGATCGCGCGCCGACATCACAATCAGCAACAGCGCCGTCGCCGCGATGCCTGCCAATGCCGCCTTGCCACCGATTGACAACGGCTCTCGCTCGGCATCGCTCGCGCACGTTCCCGACAGGCGTGCCCGTTCGACCCAGCGCAGGGCCGCAAATGTGACGGCGATGGCGGCGGCCGATGGCACGGCAAACGATCCGAACCACAGCCCGAGCGGCGGCATCTTGCCCCCATAGAGCACGAGGTTCGCCGGGTTGGAGATCGGCAGGACGAAACTTGCGGCATTGGCGATCATCGCGCAGGCAAACAGCAGCGGCAGCGGGTCGGCGCGGGCCTTTCGGGCGGCAGCGTAGACCGCCGGTGTCAGCACCACTGCGGTCGCATCGTTGGACAGGAACGTCGTGGTGACAATGCCGGCGCCATAGACCAGCAGAAACAGCCGCGACGTCGATCCCCGCGCGTGGATCGCCGCCGTCGTCGCCACCCAGTCGAACAGCCCCTGTTCGCGCGCGGTCTCGCTCAACAGCATCATGCCAATCAGAAACAGATAGACATCGCTGCCTTTTGCCATGGCGCCCAGGCCTGCCGAGAGTGGCATCAGCCCCGACACCAGCAGCAGGCCCGCCCCGAGCACCGCCCAGATCGCCTCGGGCCAGCGGAACGGCCGAATAATGACTCCTGCTGTCGATGCGGCACAGATCGCCCAGGTTGCGCCGGTGGCGGGGCTCACCGGCGCCCGCCGTCTCTGTCCGGGTAACAGGTGGCGAGTTCTGCGAGAACCAGATCGCAGTGCAAGGCCTTCAAAGCTCCTGTGCTGTCGGGCGGAACAGGATTTCATTGATGTCGACATCGTCGGGCTGGCTGATCGCAAATGCCACGACCCGCGCGAACCGTTCTGCCGGGATCGCATAAGCCTCGTAGAACTGGGCGATATTGGCTGCGACATCGTCTTGTGTGACGCTTTGCGGCAGTTCGGATTCGACCGCGCCGGGCGACACCACGGTCGTGCGGATGTTGTAGGGCTTCACTTCCTGGCGCAGTCCCTCGGACAGCATCAGCACCGCCGCCTTGGTCGCGGCATAGACCGCGCTGCCGGGGCGTACCTTGTGCCCGGCTACCGAGGACACGTTGATGATGTGCCCGCTTTTTTGCGCTGTCATATGCGGCAGCGCGGCGGCGATCCCATAAAGCACGCCTTTGAGGTTGACGTCGATCATCCGGTTCCAGTCGTCGATCAACCCGCGTTCCAGCGGCGAATGGGGCATCAATCCGGCGTTGTTGATCAACACGTCGATGCGGCCGTGTCGGGCGACGGCCGCATCGACGAGGGCCTTGACCTGATCGGGATCGGTCACATCGGTGCGGACCACGGCACCCGTGCCAAGGTCGAGTTCCCCGGCCAGCGTTTCAAGCCGGTCGATCCGGCGCGCGCCGAGGACCAGCCTGGCGCACTGTGCGGCAAGCAAGCGCGCAGTCGCCTCGCCCAGCCCGCTGCTTGCGCCGGTGATGACCACCACTTTGCCCGCGATGTTCTGTGTCATGTCTGGTCCTTCGGTTTGCCGCGACGAACCCGGCATGTGCTATCGGTCATCCGGATTGACAATGGCAGGCAGGTCACGCGCTGCCTCGGCCGGCAATTCGGCAATTTCCGACAAGAGCGACCGCAGCCAGTGGAGCGCCGGATCGGAACGGTTGCGGCCATGCCAGATCATGGCGGTCTCGATCGTCTGGGTGGGACTGGCCGCCAACAGAATGACAATGTCTTCGCGGCGTCTTTCCCGTTCGGCAATCCGTCGGGGAATGCATGCGACAAGATCGGTTCGGGCAACGATCATCGCCGCAGAGTGCGAATCGTACGCGGTGGCGGGTGCGGTTCTGGCGGGATTGGGATCCCATCCGGCGCGTTGATCGGCCGCCACGAGCGTGTCTTCGTCCACCAGCCGTGGCGTCGAAAACGGTCGCGCTCTGGGCGTTGCAACGCGCGGATGGCGCATGATCGTGCCGAGATCGGGCGTCTGCGTCGCAAGCGCGTTCGATCGCGCGGCAATCCAGACCATTTCGTCGACCAACAGATGTTCGACGACGAAACGGGACGGCATGTCCTCCACCGGGCCCAGTGCCAGATCGACCAGTCCACGATCCAGCATCGTCGTGCCATCCTCGAACAGGGGGACGACGCGCAACGACACCCCGGGCGCCTCGCTGCGCAGCCTTTCGAGCAGCAGGGGGATCAGCAACGCGCAGAAATAGGTTCCGGCGGCAATGCTGAACGTGCGAATCGCGGTCGCCGGGCAAAAATCGACCGGCGCCAGCGCGTCCTTGAGTTGCTGGAGGCTGGTGCGGATACCCGGTGCGATCTGTTCGGCCCGCGCCGAGGGTTGCAGCCCACGCGGTCCCCGGACGAACAGCGGATCGTCCAGCATGCGCCGCAGCCTGCCGAGCGAATGGCTGACAGCCGACTGGGTCAGGCCAAGGCGGTCGGCCACACGGGTGACGCTGCGCAGTTCGACCAGGGCGTCGAACACGCGCAGCAAATTGAGGTCGATTTCAGGCATGAATTGCGTTCATGAACTCTGTGACGAGCGATCATTCGATTTATGAAGCAACCTTGTTAAGAGCGCAACATCTGGTAATCAAACGAATGATGGCGGTATGACGTTGGCGCATGGACCCGATAAGTTTGACAGCGCGGTGGCGGCAGATCCCGAGGATTTCTCCGGCGTTGCGATTTCCGTTGCCGGTGCGGAGCCGGACGAGCCCGATGGCCGTCGTCAACGCATGCGCGTGCCGCTGCTGATTCTGGGTGTGGCCGTTGCAATCCTGGTGGCCGGATTCATCTATCTGCATGGCGGCCGGTATCAGTCGACCGACAACGCGTACTTTCAGACCGGGCTGGTGTCGGTCACAGCAAACGTCAGCGGCCAGGTGGTTGCCGTCGAAGTCCACGACAACCAGCGCGTGCATGTCGGCCAGGTGTTGTTCCGGATCGATCCTGCGCCGTTTGAAACCGAAGTTGCCCAGGCACAGGCAGCGCTTGCCGAAGCGCGTACCCAGATCGAGGCGCTGCGGGCCAATTACGGTCAGGGCCGGGCCGAGTTGAAGGCCGCACAAAGCCGGCTCGACTATGCGACCAGGGAAGTGGCGCGGCAGAAAGCGCTGCTTGCCGAGGGCATTTCGTCGCGGGCGCAATATGATCAGGCAGTGCTGGCCGAACAGACCGCCGGGCAGGGCATCCAGTCCAACGTGCAAAAGAATGCCGGCATTGCCGCGACGCTGTCGGGCGGCGTCACTGTGCCCATCGAGCAGGAGCCGGCGGTCAAGGCGGCCCAGGCGCGCCTTGATCGTGCACGGCTCGAACTGGGTTACACGGTCGTGCGCGCGGCGCAGGACGGCATCGTGACCAAAGTGAACCAGCTCCAGGTCGGCGACTATATCACCGCGTCCCATCCGGTCTTTACGCTGGCCGGCGCGCATATCTGGGTCGAGGCGAATTTCAAGGAAGACCAGCTCGACCATATGCGGGTCGGTCAGCCCGCGACCTTTTCGGTCGACGCCTTTCCCAGCCTCCATCTTACCGGCCATCTGCGCAGTTTCAGCCCGGGGACCGGCAACAGCTTTGCCTTGTTGCCGGCCGAAAATGCCACCGGCAACTGGGTCAAGGTGGTGCAGCGCCTGCCGGTCGAATTCGAAATCGACAACCCGCCCGCCGACGTTCCGCTCCACGCCGGCCTGAGCGTCAACGTCACGGTCGATACCGGATACCGGCGGCATCTGTTTGGTGCCGGGCCCGCCAAATGAGCCCGGCAACGGCGAACAGCGCCTATCCCGAACCGGGGGTGCGGCGGCTGATCACCGCGTCGGTCATGGCGGCCACGGTGATGAACACGCTTGATACGACGATTGCCAATGTCGCCTTGCCTCATATCCAGGGCAGCGTTTCGGCGTCGGCGGACGAGATCAGTTGGGTGCTGACGTCGTACATCGTCGCGGCGGCGATTTGCACACCGCTGACCGGCTGGTTTGCCGGGCGCTTTGGCCGCAAGCGGCTGATGGTGTGGTCGGTGGTCGGTTTCACGGTCGCATCCGGGTTATGCGGCCTGGCCAGCAGCCTGGGCGAGATCGTTGGCTTTCGTCTGTTGCAGGGGGTTTTCGGTGCTGCTCTGGTGCCGATGAGCCAGGCCATCCTGCTGGATATCAACCCTCCGGAACGGCATGGCCCGGCCATGTCGGTCTGGGCGATGGGCTCGGTGCTCGGTCCGATCGTCGGTCCGGCATTGGGCGGGTGGTTGACCGACGATTTCAACTGGCGCTGGGTGTTCTTTATCAATCTGCCGATCGGGGCGATCGCCTTTTCCGGACTGACCCTGTTCCTGAGCGATACCAAGGCGGCGACGCAATCCCGGCTCGACGTGTTCGGTTTTGCGATGCTGGCGCTCGCCATCGGCTCGTTCCAGCTTATGCTCGATCGCGGTCAGACCAAGGGCTGGTTCGGCTCGACCGAGATCTGCACAGAGGCGGGGCTGACCGTGCTCTTTGCCTATCTGTTCACCGTTCACACGCTCACCGCGAAAAAACCGTTCATCGATTTCGGACTGTTTGCCGACCGCAATTTCCTGCTCGGAACGATGTTCGGCTTCATGCTCGGCGTGCTGGTCTTTTCGGTGCTGGCCTTGCTTCCGCCGATGCTGGAGGGGTTGATGGGCTATCCCGTCATCCTGACCGGCCTGGTGACCGCGCCACGCGGGGTGGGCTCGTTCATTTCGATGACTTTGGCAGGGGTGCTGATCAAACGGTTCGACGCGCGGCTGATCATTCTCGTCGGCTTTGGCCTTGCGGCCCTGTCGATGCTGTCGATGTCGGGTTTTTCGCTCGGGATGGGCGAAAGCCTGATGATCACTTCGGGCTTTATACAAGGTCTGGGGACCGGCCTGATCTTCGTGCCGCTATCGACGCTCGCATTTGCCACTTTGCCGAAACGGTATCGCAACGAGGGCACGGCGATGTTCACGCTGATCCGGAACACGGGGTCTGCGGTGGGCATCTCGGTCCTTCAGGCCATGACCATCGGCAATGGTGCGACCGTCCATGCCAGGCTGACCGAAGCCGTGCGTCCGGACAATCCGGCGTTGAATGCGGCGATGCCGGGATTTGACTTCAACGTGCCGGTTCAGGTCGCCCGCATGAATGCGCTGATCACGCGGCAGGCGTCGATGGTGTCCTATGTCGATTCGTTCTGGTTCCTGTTCATCCTGACATGCGCCGCCATGCCGTTGCTTGCCCTGTTGCGCAAACCGCCCAAAGCGGCCGGCGGCAGCGATGCTCCCCTTCATATGGATTGACCCCTTCCTCATGCGTTTCGTTCACCTGCCTTTCCTGTTCATGTCCGCGGCGCTTGCCGGCTGCACGGTCGGGCCGAATTTCGTGGCGCCGGTCGGGCCGACCGCAACCGCCTACCTGCCGTCGTCCGAACAGCAGCCCGCAGGGGCCGGTCAACCGCAGGCGATCCTGGCCGACGGGCCGCAGTCGGGATGGTGGCACGCGTTCGGGTCGGCTGAACTGGACAGTCTGGTCGAACGGGCGATGGCGCACAATCAGACTCTCGCGGCGAGCAATGCCACGCTGGCGGCCTCGCGCGAGCAAGTCCGTGCCATTGCCGGGAAGCAACTTCCGCAGATCGACGCCAACGCCGGCATCAGTCAACAGCAAGTCAATCTCGCCAGCTTCGGATTCAGCAGCGGCGCGTTCGGGATAAACGGGAACCCCGATTTCCAGCTCTATTCGGTCGGCGGCGGGATCAGCTATGACCTCGATCTGTTCGGCGGCCTGCGGCGTCAGGTCGAACAGGCGGCCGCGCAGGCCCAGGCACAACAACGCCAGACCGAGGCGGCGCACCTGACGCTGGCCGGGCAAGTGGTCAACCAGGTTCTGACCATCGCGGCAATCCGGGCAAACATCGCGGTACAGCAGGCGATCCTTGACGATGACTTGCGCAACCTCGACCTCACGCAAAAGCGCCAGACCGCCGGCGAGGGAACTTTGGTTGAAGTGCTCAACGCGCAGAGCCAATACACCGCCGATCGCGGCTCGCTTCCCGTGCTCGAACAACAGCTTGCCGTGGCGCGCCACTTGCTCGCCATTCTTGTCGGTGTGCAACCCGCAGAGCTTGGCCCGGCGGACATTGACCTGGCCAATCTCAAGCTGCCGGCCGAAGTTCCGGTCACTCTGCCATCGGCACTCGTGCACAAACGGCCGGACATCTTGCAGGCAGAGGCAGAACTGCATGCAAGCACCGCGGCAATCGGCATTGCGACGGCAAAGCTCTATCCCGATATCACGCTCGGCGCCACGCTCACCCAGGGATCGCCGGCAATCGGCAATCTGCTGACCAACAGCTTTCGCGGTTATGACGTCTTCGCCGGGCTCAGCGCGCCGATTTTCCACGGCGGCACGCTGAAGGCAGAACGGGCCGCCGCGGTCGATCGCGCGCAGGCGTCCGAGGCGACCTACCGTCAGACGGTGCTTTCGGCGTTCGGGCAAGTGGCCGACCTGTTGAGCGCCTTGCAGACCGATGCCCGCACCGTGGCGATGCGAACCGAGGCTGAAGCGGTGGCGCGCCACTCGCTGCAATTGTCACGACGCAGCTTTCAGGTCGGCAACAGCGGTATCCTGCAAGTGCTGGATTCCGAGCGCCTGTACCAACGCGCCAGCGCCGACCTTGTGATGACGCGCTCGCAACAATTGCTCAATGTCGCAAGGCTCTACGTGGCGACGGCAGGTGGTTGGACAACGCCGGAAAAAACGGGAACTGCCGGTTCAGGCGTTGCCGTGCCGGGCAACCCGGCCTCGGCGCCGTTGACAGCTTGCAACCGATCCTTGCATCCGGGTGGAACCCTGCCGGCCTGCGCCGGCTGACAACGGTTGCACAAATCTATGGTTCCACGCGCGCGACCGATGGAGTAATGACCTGTCGGCGGCCACTCCGCGCCCGGCCCATGGCGATTGCAGCCGTGGCCCGCGACCTGGCCGTTGGGGGAACGCCGGATGGGTGCCTTGGCCTTGCTCGTTGCCACCAGAAAAGGGGCCTGGATATACCATGGTGACCTTGCGCGACGGCAATGGCGGGTCGATGGCACGCATTTCCTCGGTCACGTTGTCCATCACCCGGTGCTCGACCCGCGCGACACCGGGCACCTGGCGCCGGTCTACGCGCTCGAAACCGGGCTGCCGGCATGAACGTGCTCATTCCCGACGCGCTGCGGTCCTGTACCGGCGCGACGCAAGTGAAGGCCGACGCGGGCACGGTCGGCGAACTGTTCGACCGGCTGGACCAGCGTTACCCCGGCATCCGCTTTCGCGTCATTGACGAGCAGGCCAGGTTTCGTCGCCACATGCGGTGTTTCGTCAATGGCATGCAGACGTTCGATCTTGGCGAGCCTTTGTCAACGCACGATGACATCGTCATTCTTCAGGCACTCAGCGGGGGGTAAATGCACATGATGCGTCGGTACACTGCACCGGTTCTGGCTTTCGCCCTGGTTGTCGCGCCATCGGTGCTGTTGGCGCAAGCGGCCAGCGTTGCGATCCGGAACGCCATTGCCGCACCCACGCGACCGGCCGCCGACACGGCGCGCGATGAAGCGCGCAAGCCGGCCGAATTGCTGGCCTTTGCCGGCGTGAAAGCCGGCGACACGATCGCCGATCTGATCCCGGGGCAGGGTTATTTCACGCGCCTGTTCAGCGCCGTGGTCGGCGATCACGGCCGGGTTTACGCCATTGTGCCGACCGAATTGGCGCAAAAACAGCCCAAAGCGCTCGACGCCATGGCGAAGCTGGCGAGCGAGCCCGGCATGGCCAATGTCTCGGTGCTTACCGTCCCGACAACAGAGCTCGCCACGCCGACGCCGCTCGACATCGCCTGGACCTCGGACAATTACCACGACATCTATGCCTTTTTCGGCCCCGACAAGGCGGCGCAGTTCGATGCGGCCGTGTTCAGGGCGCTGAAGCCGGGCGGCGTTTTCATCGTCATCGATCACGCGGCAGCGGCCGGAGCGGACATCGCCGCAAGCCAGCACCTGCACCGGATCGACCCCGAAATTGTCAAAGCTCAGGTGCTGGCTGCCGGTTTCAGGCTCGATGCGCAGAGCGCGGTCCTGGCCAATCCTGCCGACAACCACACCGACCCTGTCTTTGCCCCGCAGATCCGCGGACACACCGATCAGTTTGTCTTGCGCTTCCGCAAGCCGCGCTAATGCGCGGCTTCGGCCGCAGCGGCGGCGGCGTCCCCACCCGTTGGGCGTGATCCGGTTTTTACCATCAGCAACAAGGGGATGGCGGCGATGCAGCCCACGCTCATCACCAGGAAATCGTCGAGATAGGCGATCATCGTCGCCTGCTGGTTGACCATTCCGTCCATCACCCCCAGCACCGCGCCACTGAACGGGGCAAAAGCCGAATTCATGTCGCCGGCAAAAGGCAACAACGCAGGGGTGACGTGGGCGCCGATTTCAACGTGATTGACCTGCACATTGCGGGCCAGCAACACCGAGGCCCCCGCAATCCCGACCGAGGACCCCAGATTGCGCATCAGCATGCTGAGCCCGGAACCGTCGGTGCGATAGAGCGACGGCAAAGTGGCAAACGCGATCAGGTTGACGGGCATGAATGAAAAGCTGAGGCCGACGCCCTGCAAGATTCCGGTCATCACGATCGGCAGGCGCGGCATATCGACCGACCAATGCGCCATCAACCACAGTGACAGCGATGTCAGCGCCAGACCGATCGACAATTGCACGCGCGGATCGACCCGGCTCATGAAACGGCCGAACACGGTGATCGACATCAGCATGCCCACCCCGCGCGGCGCCAGCAGCATGCCCGATTGCAGCGGGCTGAAACCATAGATCGTCTGCATCAATCCGGGCAACAGCGCCATCACCGACATCATCACCAGGCCAAGCAGCGCGCTGAACACCAGTCCGATCGAAAAATTGCGGTCCCGGAAAATCTCGCGGCGAAACAGCGGCGCGCGCGCGGTGGCCAGATGCACGAGCGCCATCCACAGACATGATGCGGAAAGGACCGCCTCAATGACGATTTCCGGCGATGAAAACCAGTCGCGGTCCTCGCCGCGATCGAGCACCAGTTGCAGCGACGAAACCGCAATCGCGATCAGCAGCCAGCCGAACAGGTCGATCCGCCGTTCGCGCAACGGCGTCTTCGGCATATAGAGCATCAGCAGCAGAAAACAGGCGATGCCAACCGGCAGATTGACATAGAACACCCAGCGCCAGTCGAAATTGTCGGTCAGATAGCCGCCGATGATCGGCCCGGAAATCGGCCCGAGCATCACGCCCTGGGCATAGATCGACATCATCCTGGGCCGTTCCGCCAAAGTGCTGGTGTCGAGAATGACCGTCTGCGCCAGCGGCGACAGGAAGGCGCCGGCCAACCCCTGCAGAATGCGGAACAGCACCATCTGATCGATGCTTTGTGCCGCACCGCACAGCATCGAAGCGATAGTGAACAAAGCGACCGAAAACAGCATCATGCGCCGTATGCCAACCCGGTCGACCAGCCAACCGGACAGCGGCAGCACGACGGCGGACGCAAGCACATAGCTGGTCAGCACCCAGGTAATCGTGTCGCGCGTCGCGCCGAGCGAAGCCTGCATGTGCGGCAGCGCGACATTGGCGATTGTCGTATCCAGCGTCTGCATGACCATCGCCGCCATCACCCCGATCAGCAGCAGCGGGCGGTTTTTGACTTGCATCGGTGCGACGTCGGCTTTCACCACGGCGGCTCAATCCTTGCCGGTGTAGATGGTGACGTTGGAGCTCAAACCCGCAATCAACGAGCGGTCGCTATGGCTGTCGATCGCGATCCGCACCGGCACGCGCTGTACGACTTTGACCCAGTTGCCGGTCGCGTTTTGCGCCGGCAGCACCGAAAATTCCGAACCCGTGCCCGCGCCGATCGAATCGACATGGCCCTTGAGCACGAGGCCCGGATAGGCGTCGAGCGTGACTTCGGCGCGCTGACCGGGGCGAATATGGCCAAGGTCGGTTTCCTTGAAATTGGCCTCGACCCGCGTGCCATCGTCCTTGACCAGCGACACCATCGGCACGCCGGGAAATGCCATCTGCCCGATCTGCAAACGGGTGACTTGCGTGGCCACCCCATCGGCGGGCGCCCGCACGACGGTGCGCGCCAGATCAAGCGCAGCGCGTGCGCGCGAGGCGCGCGCAGCGGCGACCCCGGGGTTCTGCCCCGGCACCTGGTGGCCGGTGGCCAGTTGCGCGCGCGACCTGATTGCCGCCGCTTCGAGCGAGGCGACTTTGTCGCGCGCGGCATTTACCGCGTGTTCGGCCTCGTCCATCGCGGCACGGGTGTTGAAGCCGCGCTCCATCAGCGCCTTGCCGCGCGTGTAATTGGCCTGGGCAAGGGCAAGATCGTCGCGCGCGCTGGCGATATCGACGGTGGTGGCGCGCACATCGGCCTCCAGCGCGGTAATGCGCGCCTGGGCGTTGGCGATCTGGGCGTCGGATTGTTCGACACCGGCTTCGAAATTGGCCGGGTTGATCGTGAACAGAATGTCGCCTTTGTGGATATGCTGGTTCTCGCGCACGCGGACCGATGTCACCTGGCCGGTGATTTCCGCTGCCACCGAGACAATGTCCTGCTTCACATAGGCGTTGTCGGTATCGACTTCGCCGGGGCGTCCGAACCAGTACCACAACGCGCCACCGATCAGCAGCGCCGGCCCCGCGATCATCAGGATCGTGCGCCAGCGGCGGGTGTTCGTGCGCTGGACATGGCCCAGCACCGCAGCAGCGGCGGCGGACCCGCCGTTTTCGGCGCGGAACGGATCGGCCTCAGCCATGAGGCATGCTTTCGACGGCACCCAGTTCTGCCAATGGCGCGGCGTCATCGGGCATATTTCTGGACAAATTGGCGCGGACGCGGTCGAGCAGTGCCCGCAACGTGGCGTGTTCGCTGTCGCTGAACCCGGCCAGCGCCTCGTCAAATACCACTTCGGCAAAGCCCGACAGGCGATCCATCTGGCAATCGGCCTCTGTCGTCAGATACAGCCGCCAGGTGCGGCGGTCGCTTGGATCGTCGCGGCGTTCGACCAGGCCGGCCTTTTCCAGACGGTCGATCATCCGTCCGGCGGTGATCGCCTCAACCTCCAGCCAGGCGGCAATCGCGCCCTGGTTGATCCCGGGGGTGCGGCGGATGGCCGCGAGCATCCGCCATTGTGCGCCGGTCACGCCCAACTGGCGCGCGACGATATTGAACCGCTTGCGGAACAGGCGCCCCACATCGGTCGCCAGGAAAGCCACATTGTTCGACATACCTAGTCGATAATGGCAATGCTTATTACCGTCAAGGTTCGTCCGCCGGCCCGGGCCCACGCATCGCGCACGCAGGCGTCAAACGGGCGCGGGCATCCTCGCCATGATCGCGCCGCGCGCGGCGGCGAGGATGGCCAGCGCGTCCTCGCCTTCGCCGGCGGCCCTGGCCAGTGCCATGGCGCCGACCATTTCCGCCACCGCCGACGCCGCCAGCGCGTCGGCGATGTCTTCGCCTTGCCCGTTCGCACGCAGGACCCGCGCGATCGCGGATCGCATTGCGGCAATGCCGGCGCGGAACCGGGCCTGCGCGGCGGCCGGCATGCGCGGCACTTCGCCCGACAGCCAGGGCAGGGGGCAGCCGCGATCGTGACGGCGCATCGCAGTGTCGGACAGATAGTTCTCCACCAGCCTGCCCACGCCGGCGATCCCGGCCTCATCGGTCAGGAATCGCGCCAGCATGGCGGCGCTGTCGTCGAACATCCGGTCGACGGCGTGGGTCACCAGATCGTCGCGATTTTCGAAATGGGCATAGAACCCGCCATGGGTAAGCCCGGCGCGCTTCATCAGGTTGGCCACGCTCAGCCCCTCGGTGCCGCCGGTGCGCAAGGCACTGGCCGCCTCGTCCAGAATGCGGGCCCGTACTTTTGCCTTGTGGGCACTTTTGTCAGCCATGGCTTGCATCCCCTTCGCCGTAACCGCCGCCCATTGCCCGTACCGCAGCGACCGATGCGCGTGCAAGGGCGGCACGGTTGCCGGCCAGGCGGTCGCTCGCTTCGAGCAAGGCGCGGTCAGCATCGAGCACATCGATCAGCCCGACCGCGCCGGCGGCATAGGCGGCCTGCGCCTGGTCACGCGCGCGGGTCAACAGCGCCACTTCGCGCGACAGTTCGACTTGCTGGCGCCGCCCTTCGGCCAGCGCCGCGATCGCATCGGCGACTTCGGCGCTGGCACCGAGCGCGGCCTGACGCCAGTGCGCCAGCGCCTCTCGCTCGCGCCCGCGCGCGGCGGCCACTTCGGCGTCGACCCGGCCGAAATCGAACAGCCGCCAGCGTATCGCGGCGCTGCCTTGCGCGTTCACCGCATTGCCCGACACGATCGATGTCGTGCCGAGACTGGCCACCCCGATCAGCCCGCCCAGCGACAGGTGCGGATAATATTCCGCCTTTGCCACCGCCACCCCGGCATGCGCGGCGGTCACTTGCGCTTCGGCTGCGACCAGGTCGGGACGGCGCCGCATCAGGCGCGCCGGGTCGGCATCGAGCGCGGGTTCGAGCGCTGTGGGGATCGGCGCGCTGGCCATGGCCTGTGTGCGCCAGGCCGTTGCGCCGCCGGTCAGCACATTGAGCCGGTCGATCTCCACCGCGATCCCCGCGCGCAGCGGCGAAATGGCGGCGCTTGTCGCGGCGGCGGATGCCTCGGCACGGTTCACATCGAAATCGCTGGCCAGCCCCTGCGCGGCGCGCTGGCGCACCAGTTCGGCAAGGTGGCTGCGCACCTCCAGTTGCGTCTCGGCCAAAGCCAGTTGCGCCTGAAGGCCACGCAGGCGCAAGGTCGCGTCGGCGGTTTCGACAATCACCGCCAGCCGCACTGCGTCGGCCTCGGCGCGGGTGGCCCCGGCTTGCGCGGCGGCGACCCGGCGGCGGGCGTGCAGGCCGCCGAACAGATCGACCTCCCACCGGGCCTCTGCACCGATCTGATAGAGGTCATACCCGCGCGGAAAGCCCAGTTCGTGCGAAGCCGCACCGAACGGCGTGTTGAGCGAGATGGAGTCGGCCTCGGCCGATCCACCCAGGCTGGCCGACGGCAGCAGAGCCGCACGCGCGCCCTTGTCGATGGCGCGCGCCTGTTCCACCCGCGCCGTGGCTGCCGCGAGATCGAAGTTGCCCGCCAGCGCGCTGTCCACCGCCGCATCGAGCGCGGGATCGTGGAACTGCCGCCACCAGCCATCAGGTGCGGCGCAAACCGGCTGGGCGGACGCCAAAGCCAGCGCGACAGCCGCGAAACGATAATGCATCGTCATTCTCCCTTAGGGTCTTTCCGACTTAGATTGAGGCGCCGTGATTGCCCTGAGAAGCCCTGCGGGGAGGAGCAGTGCGCAGCGCGGGCTGGTTGCCCGTGCAAGCGCTGCGACACTGCCGCGGGGCTTCTCAGGGCAACCCCTTCGGGGCGGGCCGCTTTTGGCCCATTGCGGCGTCGATCGGTCTTGAAATATTGACATATTCCTGCGCCCTCTCTCCTTGCACTGGGCCAAAATC